>TARA_R110000851_G_scaffold332391_1_pt1 | contig 256431 bp, 239 predicted proteins | sample TARA_R110000851 | Tara Oceans TARA_R110000851 (sample SAMEA4397627) | marine metagenome | biome: Polar Biome; feature: [DCM] deep chlorophyll maximum layer (ENVO:01000326); material: water (ENVO:00002006), including particulate matter (ENVO:01000060) such as... | depth 17 m
AAACTCTAACACCTGTAGAGGTTCCAACTATTCTGACAGCGGGGGGTATGACTGGCTCGCTCACCACTTGTTTGATTCGATAGACCAAGTCCAGGATTTCGCCACACGCTGGCTCTGGTCTTACAATCATGAACGACCCAACATGGCACTGGGCGGTATCACGCCGATCCAGAAGTTAGCCATGGCGGCATAGCTTCTACTTTTAAGCACCGCCCTAAATGGGGGGAATACCGGCAGACAAGGCCTGGGGTGCGAGGTCGCTACCCGGCGCCGCTTGCGTTTGGCAGGCACCTGAAGACCGGTTTGCGCCACAGACGCGAACAGCGCTCCTGGCCGACATGGAGTCCTTCGCGACCTAGAAAAATACGGATACGGCGCGAACCAAATCGTGGGTATTGTCCTGAGAGGCGTTGCATTGCCTCAATTACGGGAGCGTCCTTCACGGGCATCCTCAGCGTGTAATACAAACCGGAGCGGGAAACATCCATCAGCGTACAGGCCCGGCGTTGCGATACGCCACGGGAAATGGCATATCTCGCCTGCTTGTTCAGCGACAATTAACTTGACCGGTTAGCGACAATTATCTTGGCCGGTTGATCTGTTAGGGTTTGACACAGCAAATTAGCTAAATCTATACCAATAGCGCAAGCTTTTTTGCAAGTAGATTAAAAGCATCCCTTCGCTCATTAAAGTAGTCATGGCGATTGTAGATTCCCTCTACGCCTTTGAGCTTATGGTTGAGGCACCGCTCGGCCACGTGCCCAGGAACACCCAGCGAAGCCAGTAAGCTTCGGCAGGTGCGCCGCAGGTCATGAACAGTGAAATGCCCCAGATCTTCCATTTTGTTTTCAGGTTGAACGTCTTTTCCAGGCTCTCTGCCAAACATTTTGGATATCGCTCGATTCAGTGTGTCTTTACCCATGTGGGGCATTTTGCTTGACCGCCGATTTGGGAAAACATAGGCGGACCCAAATGCACGCACTTTAAGTTCGTTTAGCCACTGAATGGCTAAGTCAGGTAACGGGATGTCAATGGCAACACCCGACTTGCTTCGTTCTTTGGGTAGGTACCAAACCCGATCGTTCAGGTCGAACTCGTCCCACTTTGCCTCCGTCAGCTCACCTTTTCTGACGCCCAACAAAACTAAAAGCCCACAGGCCAAGTAGTTTTCGCGGGTGAAGCTAGTTGCTTCTTCCCTGAATTTCTTGAACGCGAATGCAAGCTCTTCGAAGGTCAGGGCTCTGTCTCTGCTTTTTTCTATACCGCCAGCATCGTCTACCGAAAAAGCAAAAGCTGGATTGTTGGAAACGATGTCTAGTTTGATCGCGTGGTTAAACATCTGCTTGCAGTACAGTAACGCATCGTTGGCAACTGTCGGCCTCCCGCTTTCCGTAATGTTACGCAGAATCTGCCTGATATCACGCCCCGTAACAGCTGCTGGCTGTATTTGCCCTATGACTGGGGCGATGTCCTTTGTGTAAACCCGAAAGGGGATGCGGTGATGCTTCAGGCGTTTTTTATTGCCTTCATGCCAGTCATTGAAAAGGTCATCGACGCAATGAATTGAGCCGTACTCGGCTCTTTTTTTCTCAACAAGAGGGTCCAAGCCTTCGCGCAGCTGCTTCATCTTCAAAGCAGCTGCTACCCGTGCATCAGCAAGAGACAGATCATCCACGGTACCCAGCGTCATTTGCTTGCGCTTCGAGTTGGACGTGAAGCGTAGTGCCCAATACGCACGCCCCCTGCCTGGTACTACAAGATAAAGGCCGTTGCCATCAGCGAAATGTCCGGGCTTCCCCCTTAGCTTTGCACTAACTGCCTTGCTTGTAAGCGCGGCCATAACGCTTCCCTCCAATTGTACTCACCACTGAGTGAGGATGCTTTCTCAATTTACTCACCATTATACTCACCACTAGGAGCTTGATGCCGGTAGAGATCAGTGGGCTTGCATGGAGCGATATTTATATTAAATAATTGATTTAATTGGATTAATTGATCTTGGTTGAGCTCGATTTACATCACTCAATATTCTGGGCCTGCTCACGCATTTGCTCAATGAGTAATTTCAAGTCAATGGCGGCCCGGGTTACGCTGATGCCGGCGGCTTTCGAGCCCAGGGTATTGGCTTCGCGGTTCATTTCCTGAAACAGGAAGTCCAGTCGCTTGCCGGTGCTGCCTTTGTTTTTTCGATTGCTGCCAGCCTGTGTTTCAGGTTCGTCACCCGCCAGTAACTCTCGCAGTTCAGCCAAATGCGAGTGCAGACGTGCTATTTCCTCGGCAACGTCGATACGTAATGAAAACAAGGAGCTTTCCTGCGCAATACGTGCGGTCAGTTCTTCACCGCTGATGTTGGTAAAGCCATTCGGGTTGGTGTTTTCCAGTGTTTCGCGCAGCTTGCCTGCCAGTTTTTGCCGGTGCTCTTCCAACAGCTGGGGCAAGACATGGCCAACACTCTCTACAATTTCATGAATCTGGTCGGCACATTCAAGCAGCATGGAACCCAGCCGCGCACCTTCACGTTCGCGATTGGCCTGCATGTCGGTCAGGGCGTGGCTCAATGCTTTTTGTGCCAGGGCGACCCAGATCTCGGGGTCGGTTTCTTCTGTGTCCTGACCCGATGCGCCTTTGATTAAATCGGTTAATGTGGGTGCGCCGGTGTCCGGCAGGACCTGACGCGCCAAACGCAATTGTTCGGCCACCTTCTTAATGTATTCCTGATCCAGTTTGTCCAGTGGGTCGGTTCTTTGGCGGCTATAGGAAAGCCGGACTTCCACTTTGCCGCGCGACAGCGTACGGGCAATTTGTTCGCGCAAGTGAGTTTCCACAACACGCAACTCATCGGGCAGACGGAAATTGATATCCAGGTAGCGGCTGTTGACACTGCGTACTTCCAGCGTCACGAACCCTTCAGGGCTCTCCGCGCGGGCGGTACCGTAGGCTGTCATGCTGCGAATAGTCATAAATATTCCATTCCCTGTTACGAGGTTGTAAAAGCTTGCGGGGCATTATGAATTAACATTGATGCATTCGCCAAACTATAGAAAGGATTGTTTTGACCGATATGACGCATGCCCGATCTGCCGGGCGAACACCCAATCAATTACGGTCGATGTCTTTGGTAACGGGTTATACCCGATATGCCGAGGGGTCAGTATTAATAAAAGCAGGTGAAACGCATGTGCTGTGCAATGCCAGTGTACTCGACAAGGTTCCCCCTTTTTTGAAAGGGAAGGGTCAGGGTTGGGTCACGGCTGAGTACGGTATGTTGCCTCGCTCCACGCATACCCGTTCCGACCGCGAGGCGGCACGTGGCAAGCAAAGCGGCCGGACTCAGGAAATTCAGCGCCTTATTGGCCGCAGCCTGCGCGCAGTTTTCGACTTGGAGGCGCTGGGAGAGCGCACCCTGCATCTCGATTGCGATGTTATTCAGGCCGATGGCGGAACCCGCTGTGCCAGCATCACGGGTGCCTGGGTGGCCGCAGCCCTGGCCGTTCATACGCTGATGCGCCAGGAGGTGTTGGCGCACAATCCTATTCGTGATCATGTTGCCGCCGTCTCCGTTGGCCTGGTTGACGGCCAACCGGTACTGGATCTTGATTACGAGGAAGACAGCAATTGCGATGCCGATATGAATGTGGTGATGACAGGTTCGGGCCATTTCGTCGAGGTACAGGGAACTGCCGAGGGTGCGGTTTTTGGGCGTGCGGCGCTGAACGGGCTGCTGGATATGGCAACGGGGGGAATCGCCGACCTGGTTAAACAGCAGCGTCAGGCGCTGGATTTGGCAACGGATTGAAATTGGGCGTTAACGTGAGAAAAGTGGTACTTGCTTCAAATAACGCGGGCAAATTACGCGAGTTCGACGCGCTCCTGGCACCCAAAGGGTGGACATTGGTGCCGCAGGGTGAGTTGGGTGTGCCTGAAGCACCCGAACCTCATCCTACGTTCGTGGAAAATGCGCTGGCCAAGGCCCGACATGCCTGTGAGCACACGGGCCTGCCTGCATTGGCTGATGATTCCGGGTTGTGCGTGTTTGCCCTGGAAGGGGCGCCGGGTGTGTATTCGGCCCGTTTTGCCGCGATGAACGGGGGTGAAAAATCCGACCAGGCCAATAATGCTTATCTGCAACAGCGGCTTAAGGAAACCGAAGACCGTCGAGCGCATTATGTGGCAGTCTTGGTTTTCATGCGGTCAGCCAATGATCCTCAGCCTGTTATTGCACAGGCCCAGTGGCACGGAGAAATCATTTCCGAGCCCATGGGCAGTCATGGTTTCGGTTACGACCCCTATTTTTATTTGCCTCAGTTTGGAAAAACCGCGGCGCAACTCGAGCCCGCCGAAAAGAACAGGCACAGTCATCGTGCGCAGGCATTACAGTTATTGGTTGGGCAACTTGGCGACAATACAATTTAATGAATAAGCGTCGCTTCATTCCCGTTATTCCCGAAGACCAGGCATCTCAAGCGGGCCCGGCAACGGTCAAGCCGGTTGCCGGCGATATTGCCGGCACCGCGCTGACAAGCTTGCCGCCGTTGGCTTTGTACGTTCATGTGCCCTGGTGTGTGCGCAAGTGTCCGTATTGCGATTTCAATTCACATGAGCTCAAGGAAGACTTGCCTGAGCAAGCTTATTTGCAGGCGTTACAGGCCGATCTTGAACAGGCGCTGCCGGATATCTGGGGGCGTTCCGTCATCTCGGTCTTTATCGGCGGCGGGACGCCCAGCTTATTGTCTGCCGATGCCATTGACCGCATGTTGTCGTTATTCCGGTCGCACTTGAATTTATTGCCCGATGCGGAAATAACAATCGAGGCCAATCCCGGTACGGTTGAAGCGGGCCGATTTGAAGATTATGCCCATAGCGGTATTAATCGTATTTCCCTTGGTGTGCAAAGTTTCAATAATGAGGCGCTTCATGCTTTGGGGCGTATCCATTCGGCTGAGCAGGCCTGCCGCGCCATTGAGCTTGCACAGCGTGCTGTCGATCGGGTTAACCTGGATGTGATGTTTGCGTTGCCGAATCAAACTTTCGCGCAATGTGAAGAGGATATTCGACAGGCGCTGGCGTGGGATACATCGCATCTGTCGCTTTATAACCTGACCCTTGAGCCCAATACGGTGTTTGCCAAGTACCCGCCGGCCATCCCGGATGAGGACGCGGCCGCCGTCATGCAGGAAACAGTGGCACAACACCTGCAGGACGCCGGCTATGAGCGCTACGAGGTTTCCGCTTATGCGAAACCCGGTGCGCGATGTGTCCACAATGTGAATTACTGGGAGTTCGGCGATTATCTTGGCCTGGGGCCGGGTGCTCATTCGAAGTTGTCATTTCATCATGGCATTGTCCGCCAGGCACGCCTTAAAAATCCGGCTTCCTGGATGCAGAACGCAGTCAAGCGCGATGGTTCGCATCTTGCGCAGTCCAGCCCGGTTGTTATTGCCGATTTGCCTTTTGAGTTCATGCTGAATGCCTTGCGTTTGCGCAACGGTGTACCGGCACATTATTTCGAAGATCGAACCGGCTTGCCGCTGATTCAGGTTTCCAGGACCCTGCAGGCATTAACGGAACAGGGCTTGTTCAAACCCGATCCTTCAAGGTTGTGCGCCTCGGAACAGGGTTGGCAATATTTGAACGAGGTCTTGGCCCGTTTCCTGCCTTGAGCAGATCCGCACCAAAATGTAAAACACGTTGGTTTGCACCTTTATTCGCACCATAATGGTTCATTCGCACCAATATAACTCAGTTAAATCGTATTTTGATGGCAAACTGAGCAGGCTTTGCTATAAAAATGGTCTGTTTTGGCGCGCCAAAAGTTGGCATGCTTATTGCTTCAGTCTTAGGCAGTAGTATTTGTTTCGTTGAACGCTTTTTGCTCAGGAGTTTTTATGTCCACCCCAGAAGAAGTCATTAAATTGATGCAAGACAAAGAAGTCGCGTTTGTGGACTTCCGTTTTACCGATACGCTTGGTCGCGAGCACCACATGACTGTGCCGGCGCATGCTGTTGATGAAGAAAAACTAGAATCAGGCCAGGCCTTCGACGGCTCGTCAATTAGTGGCTGGAAGGGGATTGAGGCATCCGACATGTTGCTGGTTCCAGATACCGGTTCTGCCCGTATGGACCCGTTCCGCGAAGAGTCCACCTTGATTCTTACCTGCGATGTGGTCGAGCCGTCTGACCTGAAAGGTTACGACCGCGATCCGCGTTCGCTGGCCAAGCGCGCTGAAGCGTATCTGAAATCCAGTGGTCTGGGCGATGCCGCTTATTTTGGCCCTGAACCCGAGTTTTTCATCTTCGACGGTATCACCTGGAATGACGATGCCTCCGGATGTTTTGTAAAAATCCAGTCGGAAGAGGGCTCCTGGTCGCGCGGGCTTGAGCTTGAAGGCGGCAACCTGGGCCATCGCCCCAGCGTAAAAGGCGGATACGTACCTGTGCCGCCCGTCGACTCATTCCACGACATGCGTTCGGAAATGTGCTTGCTGCTTGAACAGCAGGGCGTGCCCGTTGAGGTGCATCACCACGAAGTGGCCGGCCCCGGTCAGTGCGAAATCGGTACCAAGTTCAGCACGCTGGTCCAGCGCGCCGACTGGAACCAGATCCTCAAGTACACAGTACATAATGTGGCACACGTTTACGGCAAAACCGCCACCTTCATGCCCAAACCAGTGGTGGGTGACAACGGTTCCGGCATGCACGTGCACCAGTCCGTCTGGAAAGATGGTCAAAACCTGTTTGCCGGTAATGGTTATGCCGGGCTTTCCGAGTTTGCGCTTTATTACATCGGCGGCATCATCAAACATGCCCGTGCACTGAACGCATTAACGAATCCGGCCACCAACTCTTACAAGCGTTTGGTGCCGCACTTTGAAGCGCCGGTGAAATTGGCTTATTCGGCTCGCAACCGTTCTGCCTCTATCCGGATTCCTTACGTGGGCAGCCCCAAGGCGCGCCGCGTGGAAGCTCGCTTCCCGGATCCCCTGGCCAATCCTTACCTGGCATTTTCCGCCTTGTTGATGGCTGGTCTGGATGGGGTGCAAAACAAGATTCACCCTGGTGATCCTGCCGACAAGAACCTTTACGATCTGCCGCCTGAGGAAGACGCAAAAATCCCGACCGTGTGCGCATCGCTTGAAGAAGCGGTTGCCGCGCTTGACGCTGATCGCGAGTTCCTGACTCGTGGCGGTGTCTTCAGCAACGACATGATCGATGCCTATATTGATCTGAAGATGGCTGAAATTACGCGGTTGCGTATGACGTCTCATCCGGTTGAGTTCGATATGTACTACAGCCTGTAAGGAGTTGGAAATGGCAAGTCGTGACCGGGCCGCGATCGACAGTTACGACTTGCTTGCCACCGCTGTTTTGTTATTGGATGACAAAGGGGGGGTGGTGCATGCCAACAATAGTGCTGAAGAGCTGTTCGGCTTATCGCGCAGGCAGCTTAAAGGCCTGTCGGTAGCGGTGTTGTTTGGCCCCGACCCGATTTTGCAGGGGCGCTTTCAAGAGGCCCTGCAAGGACAGTTCGGTATTTTGCGGCAAGACAGCTCTATTCGAGCGCCGGGAGGCCAGACGGTTTCGGTTGGCCTGGCGCTGGTGCCGCTTGATCATCAACCATGGGCGGCCTTGCTGGAGGTTCGGGGATTCGATCAGCACGATACGCTCGATCGTACCTTGCAGCTGACACGCGAACTGAGTGTGCAGCGGGAGTCGCTCCGGAATCTGGCCCACGAGGTGAAAAATCCCTTGGGGGGTATTCGCGGCGCGGCGCAGCTTCTCGAGAGTGAACTGGGTAATTCATCGCTACAGGAATATACCCGGGTCATTGTGGCCGAGGCAGATCGCCTTGGCGCCCTGATAGATCGATTGATTGCGCCCCAGGGCGAGGGGCTGGTGACCACACAATTCAATATTCATGAAGTGTGTGAGCGTGTATATACGCTGGTCAAGGCGGAGTACGCCAATCAGATTGAGTTCGTCCGTGACTATGATGCGTCGGTACCCGAAATCGAGGGAGACCAGCCGCGCCTGGTCCAGGCGCTTTTGAATGTGGTGCGAAATGCCGCTCAGGCGCTGACCGAGCAGCGTAACCCTGATCCTGAAGCGCCTCCTTGCCTGACTTTGCGCACCCGAATTGGCCGTCAACTGACATTGGCCCGCCAAACAGTCCGGCTCGGTGTCATTGTTTCGGTTGTCGATAACGGGCCGGGTATTGCAACAGAGTTACGGGAAAAAATTTTTCATCCGCTGGTAACCGGTCGCGCCAGCGGCAGTGGCCTGGGCTTGAGTCTGGCACAGGAGTTTGTACAACAGCATGGTGGCGTGATCGAGTTTGATTCCCGTCCGGGGCATACGGAATTTCGCCTGATTCTACCGTTGGAGCAGTCATGAAACCGGTCTGGATAGTCGATGATGATCAAAGCATTCGTTGGGTGCTTGAAAAGGCGCTGGCACGCGAAGCGATTCCTGCGCAGGCTTTCGCCAGTGCCGATGAAATGCTTGATGCATTGGAAGGCCAGGCCCCTGCGGTGCTGGTTACCGATGTACGCATGCCGGGCAAAGATGGCTTGGTGCTGCTGCAGGAAATTAAACAGCGCTATCCCGACTTGCCGGTGATTGTCATGACGGCATATACCGACTTGAGCAGTACGGTCTCAGCCTTCAAGAAAGGCGCCTTCGACTACTTGGCCAAGCCTTTCGACATAAATGATGCTGTTGCCCTGATTCAGCGCGCAATGCCTGCGCAATCGCATCTCGAAGCCAATACCTTTGATGCCGGTGTTTCTCAAATTGAGCGCACCGAACCGGAGTCTGCGCCGCAGGTAATGATGAAATCGGCATCGGTCGCAATGCAGGAGGTGTTTCGTGCCATTGGGCGCCTGGCCGTCTCGCCGGCGACGGTGCTGATTACAGGTGAATCGGGCACGGGCAAGGAGTTGATTGCGCGTGCACTGCATACGCATAGTCCGCGTGCTGCAGGGCCATTTGTGGCCTTGAATGCGGCTGCCATTCCACGCGATTTGCTGGAGGCTGAATTATTCGGCCATGAAAAAGGCGCCTTTACCGGTGCGACCCAGTTGCGCCGCGGCCGGTTCGAAGAGGCCAATGGCGGCACACTTTTCCTTGATGAAATTGGTGACATGCCTTTTGAGTTGCAAACCCGCTTGTTGCGGGTACTGGCCGAGGGCAGCTTCTATCGCGTCGGCGGGTCTCAGGCGATCAAGGTTGATGTGCGTATTGTTGCCGCGACCCATCAGCCGCTTGAACAGCGCGTGGCTCAGGGCCAATTCCGTGAAGATCTTTTTCATCGGCTGAATGTTATTCGTTTGCGTTTGCCGCCATTGCGTGAGCGCAAGGAGGATATCCCCGCGCTGACCGAGTTATTTCTGGCCAATAGTGCTCAGGCCCTGGGTGTAAAGCCGCGACGTTTAACCGTGCAGGCAATGGAAACACTCAAGGCGTTTGATTATCCCGGCAATATCCGGCAATTGGAGAATTTCTGCCATTGGCTTACGGTGATGTCGTCGGGGCAGACCGTTGATATCAAGGATTTGCCGCCGGAAGTTCTGGGAGCCAAGGCCTCAAGCAGCACTGCAGAGCCGGCAGCGGCCAAACCATCGACGTCCGATGAGGTGCGCACCATCACGGTTTCAAGCAGCGAACAGGCCAATTGGGTCAGCTTGCTTGTGGAAACGGCCAGAAACAAGCTGGAGCGCAACGAGCCCGCTATTATGGCAACGTTAACGCGTGAATTTGAAAGCGCTTTATTGAAAACCGCTTTGCGTCATTGTCGCGATCGCAAGGCGGAAGCCGCTCAGCGCCTGGGGATCGGCCGCAACACCCTGACACGGAAATGCCAGGAGCTGGACGTACATACCGATATGTAGTGCGGGTCGATGGGCATTCGAACCGGACGCCCATCCTGATTAAGTATGGAAACAGCCGGCCTCAGGCTTTATTGCGCGTGTCGTGCTTCATTAAGCGTTCTTTTTCGCGGGCCCAGTCTTTATCGCGTGCCGTATCACGCTTATCGTGGTGCTTTTTGCCGCGTCCCAGGGCCATGTCCAGCTTGATGCGGCCATTTTTGTAATGCAGGTTCAAGGGTACAAGCGTATAGCCTCGTTGCTCGGTCTTGCCGATGAGCTTATTGATTTCCTCTGCTTTCAAGAGTAGCTTGCGGGTGCGGGTGGCGTTGGGATGGATGTGCGTTGACGCCGTTTTCAGCGGGCTGATATGCATGCCAATAACGAAAATTTCGCCGTCACGCACAATAACGTAACTTTCCTTAAGCTGTACTTGCCCGGCACGGATGGCTTTTACTTCCCATCCTTCCAGGACAAGACCGGCTTCAAAGCGGTCTTCAATGAAATAATCGTGCCGCGCCTTGCGGTTTTCAACAATGCTCATGTATAGGTAAAGCTATAAAAGGTAAAATTAACCTTACATTCTAGCGATTAAAAAGGTTCAATGCATACAGTTCAAAGATCAGTCCTGGTTCCTTACACGTGCGCCCAGATGTTTGACTTGGTCGCCGAAGTCGATAAATACCCCCAGTTCATGCCGTGGTGCGGTGGAGCGAGTGTCCAGTCGCGCGATGAACACGGCATGCAGGCGACGATTACCATCAGCTTCGCGGGTATTCGCCAATCATTCACGACGCGTAACGAACACGATTATCCTCGTCAAATTACGTTTAACCTGGTCGACGGCCCGTTCTCCGAGCTGACAGGAAAATGGGAGTTCGTGGAATTGTCCCCCGATGCCTGCAAGGTGGTCTATACCATGCAGTACGCGTTCGCGAACCGGGGTCTGGAGCGCGTTGTTGGTCCGGTTTTTAACCGTATCGCCAGCAGTTTTATCGACTCTTTCACCCAGCGTGCGCAAGCGTGCTATGACTAAATTGCCTGCGTCAGGCGCTACGCCTATTTACGTTGAACTGGTGTTTGCTCAACCGGGTGCCGTCTGGCAAAAAACGCTGAAAGTACCTGCGGGTACAACCGCGCGTCAGGCACTCGATCAAAGCGGTTTTGCCCAGGCGTACCCTGATAGCGCGGCGCTGATCAGCGCCATGGGCATTTTTGGGCAGCATTGCCAGGACGATTATGTTCTGCAGGAAGGCGATCGGCTGGAGTTATATCGGCCCTTGCAGTTTGATCCCAAGGAGTCACGTCGCAGGCGAGCCATGCATAAACAACGGGCTAAAAATGGAAGCAGTACTGTTTGAGCAGATAAGCGCCGCCGAAGGCAGCGAGATCGGCGTTATTGTATTGAATCAGCCCAAGTGGCTTAATGGGCTGTCGCTGGAAATGGCGCAGGCCATTACTGCCCAGTTGGCGGTTTGGCGCGACGATGAACGCGTGCGCGTTATTTTATTGCGCGGCCAGGGCGAGAAGGCGTTTTGCGCGGGTGGCGACCTACAGTCGTTTTATCGTCACATCCCTGAAGCCGGCAGGCCGATCTGGTCCTCTGAGTATCTGAAGACTTTTTTCCGGGATGAGTACATTCTCGACTATACGATTCATACTTACCCAAAACCGATAATATGCTGGGGTAATGGCTATGTCATGGGCGGCGGCGCCGGTTTGATGATGGGGTGCAGCCATCGGGTTGCCACCGAAACGACGCGTTTTGCGATGCCTGAAATCAGCATTGGTGTGGTGCCCGATGTCGGTGCAAGTTGGTTTTTGAACCGTATGCCTGAGTTTTTCGGACGGTTTCTTGCCATGACGGGTACCAGCATCAATGCGGCTGACACGATTTTTCTGGGTTTGACGCAATACGTTGCGGGCAGCGGGCAATGGGAACAGTTGGTGCGCGATCTTCAGGCCCAGGCCTGGCATACCCGTCGCGATGTGAACGATGCCTTGATCGATCGCATATTGCGCCGATCAACTCCCGAGTATCTTGTGCAGGGAGTAACCCAGCGCTGTGCCGATGCCATTCAGTCTGCATGCGGTGGACCCGACTTCATGTCGACGTATCGCAATATATTGCAATGGGAGTCGGCGGCCGATGAGTCACTCAGCCAGGCGGCTCAGCGGATGAAGGCGGGTTCTCCCGGTTCCGTGCGATTGGCGTTTGAATTGCTGAAGAAAGGGCGCTTCATGAGTTTGGCCGACGCATTCCGGCTGGAATACGTGGCGGCGCTCAATTGCGCGGGCAGCCCCGACTTGAAAGAAGGCATTCGAGCGCTTTTGATTGACAAGGATCGTTCGCCGTCCTGGACGCCCGCAACAATTGATGAAACAGGTTCGGGTTTCGTTGAGCGTTACTTACAGCCGCCATGGCCTGCCGGTGAAGGGCACCCGTTGAATTGCCTGTAAACAGGCTGGACGGGTGCGACGGAATGGTCCCTGGCCTTTCAGGATGAGACGTTGATTTGATAAGGCAAGCTTGCCAGCGTGATGGCCGGGCCGTCGGGCTCTCCCAGCCGGTATTGCGCCTGGGCCATTTCGGTCAGCTTTACTTCAAGCAGCAATTGCGCCTGTGTGTCGTCATGTGCCGCGTTTACAACGCGTCCTGCAGGCGATTCGGGATGCGCGGAATGCGCATTGAATATATCCTGCCCGGCCAGTGAGGCAATGTGCTCGGCGGGTACATTTGTTGTGCCACGGGCCATTCTGCGTTTGACCGTACCCCGATAGTGACTGCGCGCAACCACTTCCTGGCCGGGATAACACCCTTTGGTGAAGCTCACGCCGTTTATCAGGTCAAGATTCAGGGTTTGGGGAATAAAGGCTTCTTGAGTTGCCTGTTCAATCCAGGGCAGGCCGGCAAGAATGTCGTCTGTTTGCCATTGGCTCAGGGCGTTGTCATTGGCCTGCAACGAGGTTGCCTGGGCTTGCGCAGGAATAAACCAGTACCTTTGCACATCGGGCTGGTTTTTCGGAGCGGTAATACTGATGCCGCCCGGATGCGAAAAAACCTGATATGGCGCGGGAGTATCGGGCAGGGCCGACAGGTTCAAGCCGTTGATTTCGGGCACCACCGCACCGGAAAGCGCATTGCCGTCGCCCAGTTTAAGACCGACTGCCTGGGCGGTTAAACGACGAATCTTGACTTTTGAGCGCAACACGAACATGGTCAACCGTTTGACCAGTGCGTCGGCAATATCGGCCTTTACCAGCGCCTGGAACACCGGCTCATTGTCGGGGGTGTCTGACATTCTCCAGAAAACAAGCGTTGCCAGTGTTCTGCCTTTCGGGTTGCAGTAAGCGGCCAACATGGCGGTATCGGCTGTGACGGCCATTACATCGTTACTTAGCTGCCCCTGAAGGAATGCCGGTGTATCGACACCCGAAAACTCCAGGATAGCCAAGTCGGAAAGTACGGTAGCGGAACTGACGGCGAGATTCATTATGGGCACACAAATAATAAGAAAACGAAGCACTTGACGCTTTATGATAGCGGTCTTTGTCTTGTGTTGCAGGACACCTTGCTGTGCTTGCGTACAATAACGCAGGTTATATAGCTTAAAGTGGCGCCATGTTGAAAATTATCAAGTCCTGGTTGCTTTGGTCGGCAAGCCTTCTGCTTGTGTTTACCGCCCTGGTTGCGGGCGCGGCCTGGTATTGGGTGACCTCGCCTGTCACCATGCTGGCTGATCCGGCAGATTATCGAATCGAGTCCGGCACCGGCGTGCGGGGCGTGGCTCGTGCCATGAGTGACGCCGGTATCCAGATGAATGAAGATCTATTTGTGATCATGGCCCGTTTGAGCGGCCGCGACGTCCTGATCAAGGCGGGTGCTTATGAGGCGACCTCGGGTGACTCGCCCTGGGTCTTGCTGGAGCGCATGGCCAATGGCGATATGACGCAAACACGTCTCACCCTGCTTGAGGGTTGGACATACAAACGTATTCGTGAAGCCCTGGCAGAACATCCCGACGTTCGTCAGACACTCAATGGGGTTGATGATGCACAATTGCTTGATCAGCTTGGGGCTGCGTATCCCAGCCCGGAAGGTCTTTTCTTTCCCGATACCTATGTTTTCACGCCGGGTACAACCGATTTTGATATTTTGCGACGCGCCTATGTTGCGCAGAAGTCCTTGCTTGATGAACTGTGGCCGCAACGCCAGGCTGAACTTGCGCTTAAAACCCCCTACGAAGCACTGATCATGGCGTCGATTATTGAAAAAGAGACCGGGCATGTCGCAGACCGCGACCGGGTAAGCGGTGTGTTTGCCAACCGGCTCAGGCTGGGCATGCCGTTGCAAACCGATCCCACGGTTATTTACGGCATGGGGGAAAAGTACCAGGGACGAATACGTAAACGGGATCTCACAACGGATACGCCCTGGAATACCTATACGCGAAATGGCTTGCCGCCCACGCCGATTGCAAGCAGCGGGCGTGCTGCCCTGGAGGCCGCTTTGAATCCCGAACAGCACAAGTATCTGTACTTTGTGTCCAGAGGCGATGGAACAAGCCAGTTTTCAGAGAATCTGCGCGAGCATAATCGCGCTGTTGCGAAATACATTCTGGGACGCGATTGAAAATGGCACAAAAAAAAGGCTTGTTTCTCACGCTCGAGGGGCTGGATGGCGCCGGTAAAAGTACACATGTTCCCTGGTTGGTCGAGGAACTTTCGCGGCGCAATGTCGATGTGTTGAACACGCGCGAGCCCGGTGGCACGCCGTTAGGCGAACAATTGCGACAAATATTATTGCATCAACCCATGACACTCAAGGCCGAAACGCTGCTCATGTTCGCAGCTCGCGCCGAGCACGTTGAAACGGTCATCAGGCCCGCCTTGGACCAAGGGCGATGGATATTGTGTGATCGCTTTACCGATGCCACGTTTGCTTACCAGGGAGGGGGACGTCAATTGGGTGGCGCGGCTGTGAACGTGCTTGAGTCATGGCTGCATCCCGACTTGCAACCCGATTGCACTTGGTTTTTCGACGTACCGTTGAATGTAGCTCGCGAGCGGTTGGCTCAATCACGAGACCTTGATCGTTTCGAGCAAGAAGGAGCGGATTTTTTTGAGCGCACGCGTGCGGCTTATCACCTTCGTGCCAGGGAGTTTCCCAATCGTGTCAAGGTCGTGGACAGCGCGCGCAGCATAGCCGATATTCAGGCTGAGCTGGTCGGGCAGGTTGATGATCTGCTAGTACGGTGGCGCTCGGCTTGAGGGACATGAATATGGAATTGCCACAATTCCTGCCTTGGCAAAAAGAGATGGCGCGTGCCTGGCTGACTGGGCGAAATCAATTTGCCCATGCCTGGCTCATTCACGGCCTGTCCGGCATTGGCAAGCAACAGTTTGCTTTGGCCGCAGCCGCTGCGCTGCTGTGCGAATCGCCTCAAGAGCAGATGGCGTGTGGTCGCTGCTCGGCCTGTCAGTGGGTTGCCGCGGGCAGTCACCCGGATTTGCGGCGTATACGCCCCGATGCAATTGCCGCCCTTGAAGGTGACGACACACAGGACGACGCAACGACACCCAAAAAATCGTTATCGCGTGAGATTCGCATTGAGCAGTTGCGCCAGTTGCATCATTGGTTCAATACAGCCACGCACCGCGGCGGTTTCAGGGTTGCAGTACTGTATCCAGCGGAATCGTTGAATATGGTTTCTGCCAACGCCATACTCAAAGTGCTTGAGGAGCCGCCACAAAATACCGTGTTTTTATTGGTGTCAGACACGCCGGATCGTTTGTTGCCGACGTTGATATCGCGGTGTCGCCGGCTTCCGTTGTCGGTGCCATCGCCTCAAACGGCGCAGCAGTGGCTGATACAACAAGGTATCGCCGAACCGCATAACTGGCTGGCCGCCGCAGGCGGCGCCCCTTTGAAAGCACTGGCTTTGTCAGCCGAGTCGGATGCTGCGTGCCCGGTATGGCTAAGGTCGCTTGTAACGGCTCTGGCGCAAGATCAGGAAGCAGATACAGCGGGAGTGGCCGATGCGCTTGAAAAGCAGCCCGCCACTGTATGGGTTGATGCCTTGCAACGCTGGTGGCTCGATCTGATGCTGGTCGCGCAGGGCACTGCACCGCGTTATTATCCCGAGCTTGCCCCATTTACCGAACAAATTTCGTTGCGCGTAAGCCCGGTGAACCGGGCGGAATTGGCGCGCTGGCTGGTGCAGCAGAAAGCGGTGTCAACACACCCCTTGAGTGTCAAATTGTTTATTCAAACTGCGCTTCAGCGCGTGATTCTGGCTTGTCAGTCGTCGGGCTGATGCCTTGGCGTCAGGCGCGTTAGAATAAGACGTTTAAGTTCTGCCAAACGGATTGCCATTTATGTACGTTGATTCTCATTGCCATCTCGATTTTCCCGCCCTGTCGGAGAATCTTGACACCATTTTGGCCGATATGAAACGTAATCAGGTGAGCCATGCATTGGTTGTCAGCGTGAATTTGCCCGACTGGCCACGTTTAATTGAAATGGTTGCACCGCATCCGCAGCTTTTTGCTTCGGTGGGCGTCCATCCGGATTACGAGGACACACCCGAGCCAACGGTTGATGATCTGGTCGAACGTGCCGGCGCGAACAGCAAAGTGGTCGCAATCGGCGAAACCGGTCTTGATTACTTTCGTTTGAGTGAGCCCCTGGACTGGCAAAGAGAGCGGTTCCGTACCCATATTCGAGCTGCGCGCACCAGCAAGCTGCCACTCATTATTCATACCAGAGCCTCGCGTGAAGACACATTGCGTATTATGCGCGAGGAGGGGGCTGCCGAATGCGGCGGCGTGATGCATTGTTTTACCGAGTCGCTGGAAATGGCACGTGCGGCAATCGACATGAATTTTTATATTTCCTTGTCGGGTATCGTGACGTTCAAGAAGGCCCAGGAGCTGCAGGATCTGGCCAAAGTCCTGCCGCTTGACCGTTTGCTGATAGAAACCGACTCTCCCTATCTTGCGCCGGTTCCTCATCGCGGGAAAACCAACGACCCTTCCAAGGTCATTCATGTCGCGGAAAAAATAGCTGAGCTCAAAGGCATATCCGTAGCACAAGTGGCTCAACAATCCACCGAGAATTTTTTCCGCTTGTTCGGAAAAATCCCCCGCCCAGCGGAGTTGACGCATGTTTAAATTCAAACCGTCCCGCTATTTGCGTTTGATCGCGAGCGTTGCATTTGCAAGTTCGGTACTGACCGGCCCGATCGCCAGTGCGGCCTCGACCAACTGGTGGATCGATATTACCAATGACCGGGTTGAGGCAGTGAAAACAGAGTTGGCGCTTGGTGAGGATCCCAATGTGCGCAACGAGAAAGGCCAGCCGGCCATCATGCAGGCCATTCAGGATCAGGCCTGGGGTGTTTATGATTTATTGGCCCGCCATCGCGATCTGGATCCGAACATAACCAATAATTACGATGAAACCCCGTTGATGTATCTGGCCATTGTGGGTGACACCAAGCGGGCACGCGCCCTGATTGAGCGCGGTGCCAAGGTCAGTCGCCTGGGCTGGACGCCACTGCATTATGCGGCCTCAAAAGGCAATGTTGAAATGGTGAATATGCTGATTCAGTCGGGTGCTATTGTCGATGCTCCCGCACCAGACGGCACGACGCCACTGATGATGGCCGCGTTTTCGGGCGATGATGCAACCGTGCGGGCGGTTTTGGCGGCGGGTGCCGAGCCAACAACCCAAAACCTGCAAAAGCTGGATGCAGCCGATTGGGCGCGCAACAAGGAATTTACCTCGTTGGCTGATCGGCTTGAGGATTTGATTCAGCAAACGCTGGCCCAGCGGGGTTCAGGCTCGAGTCAGTCCGCGCCTGTCAGGGCTACCGCGACACGATCGGCCAACACCGACAGAATGGGGGCTGCTGCGACCGGTGGGGCGCAGGGCACGACCTCTGCCGGGGCAACCCTGGAACCCTCCGACCCGCAAGCACAGGCCGAAGGCTCCTCTTCACGTTATTTCGACCTCGACCGCTTCGAGCGGGACGACAATCAGTTCTGATTGCCGCAACAGGGTCGTGGCCAGGTTATTGCTGGCCAGGATTTTGTTCTTGCTCTTGTTCTTGCTGGGCTGCAATTTCAGCGTGCACCTGTTCCATATCCACGCTTTTAACCTGAGTCAGCAGTTCCTCTAGCTGGCTGGCCGAAAGCGCGCCTGCCTGGTTATATAGCAGCACTTGTTCACGGAAAACCATCAGGGTGGGAATGGAGCGAATGCCCAATGCGCCGGCCAGCTCTTCTTCGTCTTCTGTATTCACTTTGGCGAATGTGACATCGCTGTGATCTTCAGACGCTTTGTCGAAAATAGGTGAAAAAGTCTTGCAAGGCCCGCACCACGGCGCCCAGAAATCAACAACAAGTGGTTTGCTGTCGAGAACGGCGTCTTGAAAGTTGTCTTTGGTGAGTTCTATTGTGCTCATGGGACTCCTGAAATAAAAAAGCGGCTATTTAAGCCGCTTGTGAAAAATGGGTGTCTTACGTTTTACCAGTGTACTGGTTTGTTGGTGTTAATGCATCTTTGGTTTGTATCAATGTGCGCCAAAAAAGGCATATTTGATCACAAACAGGATGGCGACAATGAGTGTTGCCATATGGATCTGCTTGAAACGGCCGCTTAGCACTTTCAAGGCAACGTAACTGATGAACCCGAATGCCAGACCATTTGCAATGGAGTAAGTGAACGGCATGGCAATGGCTGTCAGCGCAGCCGGGGTGGCTTCAGTGGCGTCGTCCCATTGAACGTCGGCAACTTCACGCAGCATCAGGCCGGCTACATACAGTAGTGCGGGTGCCGTGGCATACGCGGGGACTGAACCTGCAAGTGGCGCAAGAAACAAGGCCAACAGGAACAGAATGCCGATAGTCAGTGCGGTAAGCCCTGTGCGCCCGCCGGCTTGTACACCCGATGTGCTTTCAATGTAAGCCGTGGTGCTGCTGGTACCCAGGAACGAACCGGCCACAATGGCGGTACTGTCGGCCATCAGGGCACGACCCAGGCGGTTGGGTTTGCCTTCCGGCATCAGGTTGGCACGCTTGGCTACACCAATCATGGTGCCGGTCGCGTCGAAAACCTCAACAAGCACGAGAACCAGAATGACGTGTACAAACCCAAACTGAAGTGCACCCATGATGTCGAGCTGGAACAAGGTGGGCGCCAGGCTGGGGGGCATGTCGAAAATGCCGCCAAATTGGGTGTAACCCATGATGATCGACAGGATGGTGATGACCAGGATACCGATCAGGATGGCGCCGCGTACCTTGAGGGCATCGAGTGCGCCAATAATGAAAAGCCCCAGAATCGCGAACAATGCCGGCGGCGAGGTCAGGTCTCCGAGCGCGACGAGTGTGGCGTCGCTGCCTACCACAATACCGGCGCTCTTGAGCGCAATCAGCCCCAGAAACAAGCCAATACCGGCAACAATGCCTGATCGCAGCGACTTGGGGATCCCTTCGATAATCCAGGTGCGTACACCTGTTACGGTGAGAATGACAAAAATGATGCCGGAGATAAATACGGCCCCCAGCGCCTCTTGCCACGTGTAGCCCATGGCGCCCACGACGGTGAAGGCGAAAAACGCGTTCAAGCCCATCCCGGGGGCCATCCCAATAGGCCAGTTGGCCAGGAAGGCCATAATGAGGGAGCCCAGTGCCGCTGCCAGGCAGGTTGCAACAAACACCGCGCCGGCGTCCATGCCCGTTGTGGACAGGATTTGCGGGTTGACGAAAATAATGTATGCCATTGTCAGGAACGTTGTCACCCCGGCTAAAATCTCCGTTCGGACATTGGTCCCGTGTTCACGCAGCTTGAATAAACTTTCTAGCATGCAAAAGCCCCCCCTTTATTAGTGTTAGGCAAAAACAATTCCGTTTAACCATAAAATAATGCGACGTTGCAATTCTAAGCTTTAATTGTTCTGATTTGTAGCTGTTTGTAGCCGTAATAACCCCAAGTTGTACACTGCGATCGATGATAGTAATCGGATATGAAAGTTCTTGTGATGAAACCGGCGTGGCGTTGGTGTGTTCCCGACGCGGCCTGCTTGCGCACGCCCTGCACAGCCAGGTTGCCATGCATAGCGAATACGGGGGGGTGGTTCCGGAATTGGCTTCCCGGGATCACATACAGCGTATTGTTCCGCTGACAGACACGGTGCTGCACGATGCCGGCCTGTCGTTGGGCGACGTTCAGGCTGTTGCCTATACCGCCGGCCCTGGTCTGGCCGGTGCCTTGCTGGTTGGTGCATCGGTGGCGCGTTCAATAGCCTGGGCACTTGGCTTGCCGGCAGTGCCGGTCCATCACCTTGAGGGCCACTTGCTGTCTCCCCGGCTCGCCGACCCGGCGCCCGAGTTTCCTTTCGTGGCATTACTGGTTTCGGGCGGCCATACCCAGTTGATGCGGGTAGAAGGCGTCGGCCGGTACGAGATGTTGGGTGAAACCCTTGATGACGCGGCCGGCGAAGCGTTCGACAAGTCGGCCAAACTTATGGGACTGGGTTATCCGGGCGGACCAGCCTTATCGCGGTTGGCCCAGGAGGGCGACAGCAAGGTTTATGCACTGCCAAGGCCCATGCTGCACAGTGGCGATCTTGACTTCAGTTTCAGTGGTTTGAAAACAGCGGTGCTGACACAAATGAAGAAGCTTGAATCGGCGGCAGGCACGGGTGCCGCGACGCATCAGCAGAAGGCCGATCTTGCGGCCGCGACAGAGGCTGCCATTGTGGATGTTCTGGCGGCCAAAGCGATACGAGCCATGGATCAAACGGGTATGAAGCGTCTGGTGGTGGCCGGTGGGGTAGGGGCCAATCTTCGTTTGCGAGAACATCTGCAAAAAGCGATGCAAAGGCGCGGTGCACGGGTTTTCTTTCCACCATTGGCGTTGTGTACCGATAATGGCGCCATGATTGCCTATGCAGCTTCGCAGCGTATTGAAGCCGGCCTCGCCGATTTAAACGTGGGTGATCATGCGTTTACGGTGCGTCCGCGCTGGCCATTGCAGGAGTTGTGATTCAGGGTTTTGTTTTGTTGCCGGTTGTTTTGGATTTGCCGATTTTAGGCTCGGTTCCTTTTATCAACCGGGTAATGTTGGCACTATGACGATAACAAAGCATGACTGCGATGATAATCAGGACAAACGTCGTGCTGCCTTGCAAGCGCCACGCGATATCGGCGCCGAACAAATAATAAAGCGGAGCGAAAATGGCGGCCATGACCGCTGCCAAAGAAGAGTAGCGGCTTGCATAGGCCACAATCAGCCAGGTGGCGAGCGTGGCCAGTGCAACAAACGGTTCAAGTCCGGCCAGAACCCCCAACGCGGTCGCGACACCCTTCCCGCCCTTGAAGTTCAGAAATACCGGAAATAAATGGCCAAGAAATGCCGCCAGGGCGGCTGCGGCGACCAGCGCAGCACCCAGACCGAATTCCGATGCGATTAACGTGGCCAGAAAGACAGCCAGCCAGCCTTTGAAGGTATCTCCCACCAGCGTCAGAATGGCCGCTTTTTTATTTCCTGTGCGCAAGACATTGGTGGCGCCGGGGTTGCCTGATCCGAACGTGCGCGGGTCTTTCAGACCCATCGTGCGGCTGACCACAACGGCAAAAGAAACCGAACCAATCAAATAGGCGGCCAGAATAACAATGAGACTGATCAGGATGGAGGATGCGGAGGCCATTAAGGATGTTCCTTTGTCACAATTGCAACGCATTCTACCTTGACTCTGTTTCATCAGCCAAAGTCAGATCAAGCAGGTACAATTAGCAACGTTTTCTTAAGTACTGAGATGGAATGCAAATGCGGATACTGGTGTCAAACGACGATGGTTACAATGCCCTCGGAATCGAAGCGTTAGCCAAAGCCCTGCATGGCCTGGGCGAGCTAACTGTCGTTGCGCCGGAAACAAACTGCAGCGGTTCTTCCAATTCCCTGACATTGAATCGGCCTTTATCGGTGCGTCAGGCGCCGAATGGTTATTTTTTCATCAATGGTACGCCATCCGACTGTGTTCACATTGCCTTGACGGGATTGCTTGATTTCCGTCCCGATCTGGTCGTTTCCGGCATTAATAATGGCGCAAATCTGGGCGACGACACGTTGTATTCGGGCACTGTTGCTGCGGCAACCGAGGGCTATTTATTCGGTATTCCCGCCATTGCTTTTTCGTTGGCAAAAAGGGGTTGGGAGCATTTGGAAACAGCGGCCCAGGTGGCGCGTCAGATCGTTGCTCATCACGTTGAGCGTCCCATCGACAGCAAGATATTACTGAACGTCAATATTCCTGCTGTACCTTACGATGCGCTTGATGGCATTCATGTGACTCGCCTGGGCAAGCGTCACCCATCCGAGCCCGTGGTTAAAACCACCACGCCCTACGGGGATCCCGTTTACTGGATCGGGCCAGTGGGGAATGTATCTGATGCCGCATCAGACACCGATTTCGGTGCGATTGAGCACAATCGTGTCTCGGTCACGCCTTTGCGTCTTGATCTTACCTACCATGAACAACTTGATGCCGTGAAGGGGTGGGCAAAGCCGTTATGCGTAAACCGGTAAATTCTTTCCCTTTCGCCACGGGAACGACCAACCGGTTCGGTCGTTCCAGAATTGGTCACGGGCTCACCACGCGCAACAGTAATACGCGTATCAGCCCGCCGGGCATGGGGCCGCGTTCCACGACCCCCGCCGCCTCCTGGGTGCCATCAGAAGGAATCGGTACGTTGGGACAGGGTAATCTGGGTCTGAATTCCGAGCGTTTGAGAGCCCAAATGGTTGAGCGGGTTCGGGAGCAGGGCATTACCGACCAAAGGGTACTGAATGCCATGATGGCTGTATCCCGTCATTATTTTGTCGATCAGGGCCTGGCGAGCAGAGCTTACGAAGATGCGGCATTGCCAATCGGTTTTGGGCAAACGATTTCCCAGCCTTGGGTCGTGGCGCGCATGATTTCCGTTGTTTGCGAGGAATCGCTGCCTAAACGGGTACTGGAGGTTGGGGCCGGCTGTGGCTATCAGGCGGCCGTGCTTGCTCAAATTGTGCCTGAGGTTTATGCCATTGAACGTATTCGCGGTTTGTACGACCTTGCGCGCGAACACCTGCGAACGCTAAAGTTGAATACCCGGGTAAGGCTTTCATTCGGTGATGGTATGCTTGGCCTGCCCAGGGCCGCTCCTTTCGATGCTATTGTTGTGGCGGCGGCCGGTCTGCACATTCCGCAAACTTTATTGGAACAATTGTCTGTGGGCGGCCGGTTAATTGCGCCCGAGGGTACGTCGGCGCAGCGTTTAGTACTTATTCAGCGCACCGGCACCACAAGTTGGCGCCGTCAGGAATTGGAATCGGTTCGTTTCGTTCCCCTTCGTTCGGGAACTCAGTTGTAGGAGATGATTTATGGTTGCAAGAACGTCCCGACTCGCGGCATTCTTGTCTGAGTCGCAGTTTTCTGCGCGTTTGCCACGCCTCGTGGTGATGGCTGTCGTGTCGATGGCTGTATTGGCCGGTTGCGCTTCAAGGCAGACACAGGCGCCTGTTGCCGATATGTCCAGTGGCTCTGCCTCCGTACCATCCACCGGGCTTTATGTGGTCAAGCCTGGGGACACCCTGTACAAAATTTCGCAAATGCACAACGTTGATGTCAGCACATTGGTGCAACTCAACAATATTACCGACCCCGGTCAATTACGTGTGGGGCAAACGCTCCGTTTACGGGGTGATGCGCCGCAAGTGGCGGCAGGGTCGGGTATGAAGTCCGACACTGGGGCAGCGGCAGGTCCGGCCAAAGTCACCGAGCCGGCCAAGCCATCGCGGGCTGGTGATGCAAAGTTGGTTTCCTGGGGCTGGCCGGCTGAAGGCAAGGTCATTCAAGGCTTTAGCGCCAATACAAAAGGGGTTGATATCGGCGGAAAAGTCGGCGATCCGGTTGTTGCTGCGGCATCAGGCAAAGTCATGTATGCCGGAAATGGTGTTCGGGGCCTGGGCAATTTGGTCCTCATCGGGCACAGTAACAGCTTTATTACTGCATACGCCCACAATGAGAAGCTGCTGGTTAAAACCGGGCAGGAAGTCAAGAAAGGTGATCGCATTGCATTAATGGGCCAAACCGATACCACCAGTCCGCGCCTGCATTTTGAAATCCGGCGCAGTGGTACACCCGTGAACCCGCTGGCTTATCTCCCCGAACGTTAAACGGGCGGTGTGCTTATGATTCCTACGCTGGTTTTCGATCTTGAAACCATCCCCGATGCCCATGGATTAAGGCAACTGAATGATTGGCCCGACACGCTAAGCGATGTCGAGGTCATCGAAAGGGCGCTGCAGGAAAGACAGGCATCGCATGGTACCGACTTCCTGCCCTTGCATTTGCACAAGGTCGTGGTCGTCGGATGCGTTTTTCGCGACGCGCAGGGCTTTCGCGTGAAGACACTGGGCCAGCCGGAAGATCCGGAAACCACACTGATTACCGGCTTCTTCAAGACGATCGAGCGATACACACCCCGGCTGGTCAGTTGGAATGGCTCGGGATTTGATCTTCCCGTGTTGCATTACCGCAGTCTTATTCACGGGGTGCCCGCGCCGCGCTATTGGGATACCGGTGAAGAAGACCGCGACTTCAAATTCAACAATTACATCAGTCGCTACCATAACCGCCATATCGATTTAATGGACTTGCTGGCCAAATATAATGGTCGGGCAAATGCACCCATGGATGACCTGGCAAAGTTATGTGGTTTCCCGGGTAAATTGGGAATGGACGGCAGCCAGGTGTGGCGGGCCTGGTCCGAAGGACGTCAAGACGAAGTTCGTGCCTATTGTGAAACCGATGTCGTGAATACGTGGTTGTTATTCTGCAGGTTTCGCCTGTTACGTGGTGAGCTTGATGCACAGTCGTACCAGCAGGAAATAGAGTTGGTACGTGAAACGCTGGCTACCTTGAGCGGCGGGCACTGGGCTGAGTATTTAAAAGCCTGGGGTTAGTGCCTGGCTTCGAAACGCGTTGAAACGAAAGTGCGTGTTTACGCAACAAGTTTGAAATGACTTTACGCGCATGATGAAGGCTCTTATCAATTGAAAGGAGCAGCATCATGTCAGGCAAAAAATCACGTCTTGCTTATTCTCTGGCCGCAATGGCGGCTTTGGTTGCCCTGCAGGCACCGGTAGCAATGGCCGCGCAAAGCGATCAGGCCACAACGCAGGTTAACCGTGCAGAGCATGACGGCAGACACGGTAAAAGCGAGCACAAACGTCATTCGCGTGCACATCAGCGTGATGTTGCGTTCATGATTCCCGGCTACGGACCAATTGGGCAAAAAACACTCGACGCTCTAAAACTGACCGACTCACAGAAGCAGAAAGTCGATGCGGCACGGGCCGAGCAAAAGGCGCTGCGAGACGCCCATAGAAACAATATGAAGTCGAATATGAAAGCGCGTGCGGCGCAACTGGAAGAAGGCAAGATTGAACCGCGTGAGGCATTGCAGGCAATGCAGGCAGCACATCAGGAAATGTCGCAGCGTCGCAACAATGTCGCTCATAAGTGGCTTGACGCCTGGGAAGCCCTTGATGCCGGCCAGCAAGAGATGTTAACCAAGGCATTGGCCGATCGATATGCGCACCGGAAAGACAAAATGCAAGGTCATTCAGCGTCCTGATTCGACTTAGCCGCGTTAGGGTGTCAAAATTCGGTCCTTGCCGGTTTTGTGTGCCCTAACGTTTATGTCTGAAGAAATATTATCAATTGAATCGCTTGATCTCGAAGCCCGCGGTGTTGCGCGTCGCGAGGGCAAGGTTGTTTTTGTTCAAGGGGCTTTGCCGGGTGAGCGGGTACAAGCAAGCATTGTGCGTCGCAAACAGTCGTTCGACGTTGCCCATACCGAAAAGGTCCTGCAGGCCTCATCTCAACGCGTGACACCCCGTTGCCCGAACTATGGTGTCTGTGGCGGCTGCGCAATGCAGCATCTTGATGCTGCAGCCCAGGTTGCAATCAAGCAAAGGGCTCTTGAAGACGCGTTGTGGCATATCGGACGGGTGCGTCCGGCACGGATGTTAACGCCGATGCATGGACCGACCTGGGAATACCGTTATCGGGCCCGCTGGTCGGTTCGCTACGTGCAGAAAAAAGGCGGCGTACTCGTTGGCTTTCGAGAAAAGAAGGGGGCTTATGTGGCGGATATGCACGAGTGTCATGTGCTGCCCAGGCACGTTTCCAACCTCATTACGCCCCTGCGTGAGCTGATTGGTACGCTTTCTATTCCCCGCAGTATCCCTCAAATCGAAGTGGCCGTGGGCGAGGATACGGTTGTTCTGCTCATGCGTCACATGGAGTCGTTAAGTGAGCAAGACCTGCGCCTGCTGACACAGTTTTCTGATACGCACAACGTAAGCTGGTGGTTGCAACCCAAGGGCCCTGATACGGTTCATCCTCTTAAACCGGAAGATGCCGATTGCCTGGCGTACAGCTTGCCGGAATTTGGCGTGCGAATGAGGTTCAGGCCAACAGACTTCACACAGGTTAATGACGCGATTAACCGCGCTTTGGTCTCCCGGGCTTTGTCGTTGCTGGATATTGCGCCGGAACATCGCGTGCTTGATTTGTTTTGCGGATTGGGCAATTTCACTTTGCCGCTGGCAACACGGGTGACTGCCGTGGTGGGTGTTGAGGGGAGCCAGACCCTGGTTGCCCGTGCCAATGCGGCCGCCCGAGAGCATGCCCTGGAGGACAAGACTCAGTTTTCGGTTCAGAATCTTTTCGAAGTCGATTCCGGCTGGCTCGAAGCCTTGGGTCATTTTGATCGCTGGCTGATTGATCCGCCACGTGATGGCGCTGAGGCAGTGGTGCAATCGCTTGCCTGTCTTGATGCGCGTTTTCGACCGGACAGAATCGTTTATGTTTCGTGTAATCCCGCCACGCTGGCGCGTGACGCGGGGATTTTGGTGCGTGAGGCCGGTTACAGGCTGGCGTCGGCTGGCGCAATCAATATGTTTCCCCACACGAGTCACGTTGAGTCGATTGCGGTTTTCCAGCGTGAGGCGACGCCCTTGGCTGATTGAACGGACAGGTGATCTGCCGGAAATCGTGCCGGTTAAACGAAACCGGCACGATTTTCTAGTTCTGCTTTTCCTGCAAAATCAGGTTGGCTTCCTGACGGACACGTTCCGGGGCCGTGCCGCCGATATGATTGCGTGCGGCCACAGATCCTTCCAATGTGAGTACGCCGAATATGTCGTCCTCGATGGAAGGGTGGAACGATTGCAATTGTTCCAGTGTCAGGTCGGCCAAATCACAGTTTTGCTCTTCACAGGTACGCACAGCCAGCGCAACGGTTTCATGTGCGTCACGGAACGGCAAGCCTTTTTTCACCAGGTAGTCGGCCAGGTCGGTGGCGGTTGCGAAACCTTGCAGCGCGGCGGCGCGCATGGCGTCGGCTTTTACGGTAATGCCGTTAACCATGTCTGCGAAAATGGTCAAGGTATCGCGTATGGTGTCGGCAGCATCGTATAACCCTTCCTTATCTTCCTGGTTATCTTTGTTGTAGGCCAGGGGTTGGGCTTTCATCAGTGTAAGCAGCGCGATCAGATGTCCGTTTACGCGCCCGGTTTTGCCACGTGCCAGTTCCGGGACGTCGGGGTTTTTTTTCTGCGGCATGATGGAGCTGCCGGTGCAAAAGCGATCGGCCAGTTGAATGAATCCGATGCGCGGGCTCATCCAGATGACCAGTTCTTCCGACAGGCGCGACACATGCACCATGATCAGCGCAGCGGCTGCGCAAAATTCAATGGCAAAATCGCGGTCTGAAACGGCATCAAGGGAATTGCGGCAAACGGAGTCAAAGCCCAGTGTGCGGGCAACCCGTTCGCGGTCGATGGGGTACGACGTGCCTGCCAGGGCGGCAGCGCCCAGGGGCAGGCGGTTCACTCTTTTGCGGCAGTCTTGCAGCCGTTCTGCGTCGCGGGCGAACATTTCGGCGTAGGCCAGCAGGTGGTGCCCGAATGTAACGGGCTGGGCAACCTGCAGATGTGTGAAGCCGGGTAGAATTGTGTCGGCATGGCTAAGAGCGAGTGTGGCAAGGTTGTGACGCAACTGGTGCAAAAGTACCAGCGACGTATCTATTTCCTGGCGCAGCCATAAGCGGATATCGGTAGCGACCTGATCGTTGCGCGAGCGGCCGGTATGCAACCGTTTGCCGGCATCGCCAATGAGTTCCACGAGCCGCTTTTCAATGTTCAGGTGTACGTCTTCAAGGTCGATGGACCACTGAAACTTACCTTCCTGAATTTCCAGCAGGATTTGTTGCATGCCACGTTGGATCGCCTGCAGGTCGTCCTGACTGATCAGGTCAATTGAGGCCAGCATTTCGGCATGGGCCAGCGAGCCCTGTATATCGACTTGCGCCATGCGCTGATCAAAGCCTACCGAGGCGGTGTATCGTTTTACAAGATCCGAGACAGGTTCGGAAAAACGGGCGGACCAGGCCTGGCTTTTATTGGCAAACTGGTCTTGGGGCGGAGTAGAAGCATTTTTTGACATAGTGCGCAATTATAAGGTGAGCGTGCGATAATTTTACCCAGAGACACTTTATTCTTACCGGAGCATCGCTTTATGAAGCTGATTACGGCCATTATTAAACCGTTCAAACTCGATGAAGTACGCGAGGCGCTCGCCGAAATTGGCGTCAGCGGCCTGACGGTTGCCGAAGTAAAAGGGTTTGGGCGTCAGAAGGGGCATACCGAACTGTACCGCGGCGCCGAATATGTTGTTGACTTCCTGCCTAAGATTCGCATCGACGTGGTGCTGCCTGCCACCATGGTCGATGAGGCCGTCGAGGCCATTATCAAAGCGGCGCATACGGGCAAGATCGGCGATGGCAAGATTTTTGTCATGCCCGTCGAACAGGCTATTCGCATTCGAACCGGTGAAAGCGGCACGGAAGCACTTTAAGGCTGTTGCCCCAATCGCACGCTTGCGGTTAAGTTGTAGAAAAGGAGCACAAATGAAATCAGCATCGTTGGCTTTGGCATTTACTGTTTTTGTGACCGGCATGGCGGCGGCGCAAGCTGAAAGTCGTCTGGATCGAATCAAATCCGATCAGCAGATCACGCTGGGTTATCGCGAGTCTTCGATTCCTTTTTCCTATCTCGATGGCGACCAGCAGCCGGTTGGTTATTCCATGGATATCTGCCGGGGAATTGTTGAGGCAGTCAAGAAGGAACTGAAACTGGATAATCTGAATGTCCGTGAGATCCCGGTTACTTCCTCTACACGGATTCCGCTGGTTGCCAATGGAACGGTCGACCTGACCTGTGGTTCGGCGACGAACAACGCACAGCGTCAGGAGCAGGTTAGTTTCGCGCCAACGACATTTGTTACGGCAACCCGCTTTGCGGCACTTAAGTCGTCTGATGTAAACGGTCTTGAAGACCTCAAGGGCAAGACCGTGGTCTCGACTGCCGGTACCAGCAATCTTCGCTGGCTTACCCAGGCCAATGCCGAACAGGAACTGGGGTTGAGGATTATTCCGGCCAAAGACCATTCCGAGGCGTTTCTGACGGTGAACAGTGGTCGGGCTGCCGCCTTTTTCATGGATGACATTCTGCTGGCCGGGTTGGTGGCCAACTCACGCAACGCCGACGACTGGATGATCAGTTCGAAAGCGTACACAACTGAACCCTACGGCATTATTCTGCCCAAGAACGATGAGCGGTTTAAACAGGTTGTCGATGATGCCGTAATTGCCATGATGAAAGACGGGCGCCTGGAACAAATGTATAACCAATGGTTCATGCAGCCCATTCCACCCCGTGATATCAACCTGAATTGGCCCATGACCGATGCCTTTAAAAAGGTTGTTGCCAACCCCACCGATTCGCCTGATCCTGCCGCGTATCAATAAGCCGGCCGGCCAGGAAAAATGTCTGCATGAACTATAACTGGAATTGGTCGGTTTTTTGGGATTTGTCGCCTGGCGGCAGTGGCACGTACATGGACACCCTGATCCAGGGGCTGTATTGGACGCTGGCGGTGTCGTTGGCCGCCTGGGTGCTGGCGCTGGTGCTGGGCGTGGTTGTTGGCGTTTTCAACACCAGCGGTCATCGTGGGGTCGAGCGGTTGTGTCGCGGTTACGTTGAACTGTTTCGCAATGTGCCGCTGTTGGTCCAGATGTTCCTCTGGTACTTTGTCTTTCCCGAGGTGCTGCCCGAGGCCTGGGGCAACTACATTAAGACAGCCGATCCGGTGATCAGCACCTTCTGGACCGCAGTGGTTTGCCTGGGATTGTTTACGTCGTCTCGCATTGCCGAGCAGGTGCGGGCGGGTGTCCAGTCGTTGCCGCGCGGGCAAACGATGGCAGCGACCGCACTCGGGCTCAGGAAAGCGCAAGTATATCGTTATGTGTTGCTTCCCATTACAGGGCGCATGATTCTGCCGCCGCTAACCTCGGAAGCCTTGAATCTGATCAAGAACTCGTCGGTTGCGTTTACCATCGGCTTGCTTGAAATTACTGGTGCCGCACGTTCCATGCAGGAATTCAGTTTTCAGATTTTCGAAGCTTTTGCCGCCGCAACGGTTCTGTATGTGGTCATTAATATTGTCGTCGTGATTCTGATGCGCTGGGTCGAAAAACTGGCCCGGGTTCCCGGTTTCATGGGTGCAGCGAAATAAAGGCGGACCATGCAGGGATTTGATTTCCAGATTATTCTCGATTCATTGCCGTATCTGCTTGGCGTTGGAATGGTTTTCACGCTGAAGCTGACGGTGCTGGCGACCGTGTTTGCGTTAATCCTGGGAACCTTGCTGGCAATGATGCGGTTGTCGTCGAACCGCCTTGTTTCAGGCGTGGCCGGCAGCTATGTGAACTTTCTGCGGGCGCTTCCGCTGATCCTCATCATTTTCTGGTTTTATTTCCTGGTTCCTTATATTGTGGGCTGGTTCACCGGAGCGGGGCGTCCGGTTCCCGTGGGAGGATTTACCTCGGCGCTCATTACTTTTACTTTGTTTGAGGCTGCCTATTTCTGCGAGATCATGCGTGCCGGGATTCAATCGATACCGCGTGGCCAGGTCGAGGCAGGTTATGCATTGGGGCTTAATTATCTGGGCGTGATGCGCCAAATTGTGTTGCCGCAAGCTTTTCGCAATATGGCGCCCGTATTGTTAACCCAGGTCATTGTGTTGTTCCAGGACACCTCACTGGTTTATGTTTTGTCTTTAACCGACTTTCTTGGTGCTGCGAACATCGTGGCGCAGCGCGATGGGCGCCTTGTGGAAATGTTTGTATTCGCGGCTGTGGTGTATTTTGTTATCTCCTACCTGGCCTCGAGGCTGGTGCGGATGTTGCAGGCGCGTACGGCCGTCGTGCGCTAGAGGAGTGCAGGTTTCATGATTGAATTTAAAAATGTCAGCAAGTGGTATGGTGATTTCCAGGTTCTGAAAAACTGCACGACTTCCGTTGCAAAAGGTGAGGTGGTCGTGGTTTGCGGGCCGTCGGGGTCGGGGAAATCGACCCTGATCAAAACGGCAAATGCCTTGGAGCCCTTTCAAGAGGGGGATATCCAGGTTGATGGCGTGTCGGTTGGCGCGCCAGGGACGAACTTGCCAGCATTGCGCGCTAAAATCGGGATGGTATTCCAGCACTTCGAGCTCTTTCCGCATTTGTCGGTGTTGCGCAATCTGACCCTGGCGCAGGTTAAAGTGTTGAAACGTTCCGAGACACAGGCAAGGGAGCGTGCGCGCGAACTTTTGTTGCGGGTCGGGCTCGAAGAGCACATCGACAAGTTCCCCGGACAGTTGTCAGGTGGGCAGCAGCAGCGCGTTGCCATTGCTCGTGCGCTGGCAATGGATCCGATCGCCATGCTGTTCGATGAACCGACATCGGCATTGGATCCTGAAATGGTCAACGAGGTACTCGATGTCATGGTGGACTTGGCGCGCGAGGGCATGACCATGATGGTCGTAACCCATGAAATGGGATTTGCGCGCAAGGTTGCCGACCGCGTTGTGTTTATGGACCAGGGCCAGATTGTTGAAGACTGCACCAAAGAGGCGTTCTTCGGTCAGCCCGAGGCGCTTTCCGAACGAGCCAAGCATTTTCTATCTAAAATTCTTGCTCACTGATTTTTTCCGGCGTTGTGCCTCTTAGGGGCCATAGCGTTGGCTTTTCCGGCTTGATATAAACATGGCAAAACCTTCTTTAAAGCATGCAGATGAAAAAGTCCGTATTTCCAAACTCATGGCGCAACGTGGGTTGTGCTCGCGCCGCGAGGCAGATGCCTACATCGAGCGCGGCTGGGTACGCGTAGATGGCCAGGTGGTCTCGGAGCTGGGCAGTAAAGCCTATCCGAATCAAACCATTACCCTGGCTCGTCAGGCACAGCAGCGCCAAACGGCGCGCGTCACGATTCTGCTTAACAAGCCCGTGGGTTATGTATCGGGTCAGGCCGAAGGGGGTTATCGGCCCGCGATTACCTTGATTAATGAGCATACTCAATATCAACGCGGCAAGTCGCGTATTCGTTTCGAGCGCGAACATTTACGAGGGCTGGCGCCGGCAGGGCGGCTTGATATCGACTCGCAGGGTTTGTTGGTTCTAACGCAAGACGGGCGGGTTGCTCGCCAGCTGATTGATGAGCACTCTGATATTGAAAAAGAATATCTTGTGCGGGTGTCGGGACGCCTGGCCAATGGCGGCCTGAACCTGCTCAATCACGGCTTGAGTCTGGACGGTCAGCCCTTGAAGCCGGCACAGGTTAGCTGGATCAACGACGATCAGTTGCGTTTTGTGTTGCGTGAAGGCAAAAAACGTCAGATACGCCGGATGTGTGACATGGTTGGCCTGAAAGTGGTGGGGCTCAAGCGTGTTCGCATGGGGCGTATCGTGCTGGGCGACCTGCCGCAAGGGCAATGGCGTTATTTACCCGATGGTGAGCGTTTCTGAGCGCCCTTTGATGGCTGTTTTTGAGCCTCGTACGACCGAAGGGTGAAAGTGGCGAACTTGTCCTGCCCCAGTGTTTCGGACAACCAGGGCATTGTGCTTTTCAGTGTTTTCGGGAGTGTCCAGGGAGGGTTCACCACAAAGATACCACTTCCGTGCAAGCCCAGCCCGTCGCGCGGGGGTTTGCGCACGGTTAAGGATACATTCAGCCAGTTAACGTCTTGCAGTCGCTCCAATGCACGCACCAGTTCGGTCGCTTCCCGGCGCTGAATCAGTGGATACCAGATCAGATAGCATCCCGTTGGGAAGCGTTTCAGGGCTTCCTGAAGACACGACAGGGTTTTGCGGTAATCCGTTTTGTCTTCATACGATGGATCAATCAGCGTTACAGCGCGTCGGGTGGGTGGTGGCAATAGTGCTTTGAGTCCGGCGAATCCGTCGCGCTCCAGGGTTTGGATTTTTTTCTGTTCCTGTGGTTCCAGTGACGCGATATTGTCGTTCAGGTTCCTGAATTCGGTCGGGTGCAGCTCGAAAAGGCGAAGACGGTCTTTTTGTCGTAAAAGATTGAGTGCAAGCCAGGGCGAACCAGGATAGAAACGTGCGGTGCCGTCGGGGTTGAACTGTTCGATAGCGTCCAGGTAACGTTCAATCATGGGCGCAGGTTCTGCGCCGAGCAGGCGATCGAGGCCGCTTTCATGTTCGCTGTTCTTTGAGGCCCACTCATCGGTCAGGTCGTAGATGCCGGCACCTGCGTGGGTGTCGATCACCCAGTACGGCGCATCTTTCTGATTGAAGTGATCAAGCGTGTACAAAAGTATTGAATGCTTGAGAACGTCGGCGTGGTTGGCTGCGTGGAAGGCGTGACGATAGCTGAACAAAATGAGCCTTATAACAAAGGAAACGTGAATTCGCCATTGTAGTCGTTCGGCTGCCTGTACGAGGGGGCAGACGGTGGTAAACTCGCTGCACGAGAACATGGCTGTTAGTGAAACGGTAGCGTCGGCGCGCGTTTGCGTATCGACCCAGAGACTTTATAGGTTCGATGAATGTTTGATTTTATTCGTTCGCATCAGCGTTTGATGCAACTTGTGCTGTTGATTCTGATCTTCCCTTCTTTCGCATTGGTTGGAATCAGCGGATACACGAATTATGTGTCGGGTGACGAAGACCTGGCACAGGTAGGCGACGCTACGATTACGCTGCAGGATTTTGAGGCCGCACAACGGAACCAGACGCAGCAATTGCAATCACGCATGGGCGCGGCTTTCGACCCATCGGTTCTGGAAACACCCGAAATAAGGGAAAGTCTGTTGGAGTCGTTGATCGACCGCGGCCTTATCATTGATACCGCTCAACGTGAACATTTCAGTGTGTCTGATACCGTTTTGCGCCGCGCTATTTCGGCGATCCCCGAGCTGCAGGTCGATGGCCGCTTTTCGGCCGAGCGCTATAACGAAGTCTTGGCGTCCATGGGTATCAGCTCACGTGATTTCGAGCAGAGCCAGCGTTCCGAACTGGCTTTGCAACGTGTTTTGGGGCCGATTGCGTTTACAGTCAGTGTTCCCGATACTGTCGAGCAATATCTTGCTAAAGCGTTAACGTCGCAACGTACCGTGCGCCTGGAAGTGTTCGATGCCGCCAGCTACGAAGAAGGTATCCAGGTCAGTGATGCAGATATTCAAACCTGGTATGAAAATAACCAATCGCAGTTGCGCGTGCCGGAGTATGTGAAAGCAGATTACCTGCTGCTTAATGAAGCGTCGGCGATGGCTGCTGCAGCAACGCCGGCAGAACAGCAATTGCGCGATTACTATGAGCAGAACAAACGTCGCTATGTATTGCCACCGCGCGTGCAGCTTAGCCATATCCTGATACAGGCGGGTGCTGACGCAAGTGCAGACGAAAAGCAGGCGGCGCGAAAGACGGCTGAGGAAATCGCCGCCCGTGTTGCTCAGGAGCCTGAGCAGTTTGCCGAGGTTGCGCAGGAGTCCTCGCAAGATATCGGCTCTGCAAAGCAGGGTGGGCAGTTGGGCTGGATTACCCGCGGTACTTTGCCGTCCAATCTCGAGGAGGCCGTGTTTGCCCTGAATAAAGGCGAGGTTTCGGGTGTGGTTGAAGGGCCGGACGGCTTTCATGTATTTTTCGCCAACGACGTTCAGGCTGAGCGCGGTGAAACCTTTGACCAGGCCAAGTCAAAAGTCGAAGCTGAAGTGCGCCGTCAACTGGGTGCAGAGCAGTTTGCCGATATGGCTTCGCGTTTGCGCGATCTGGCCTACGACAATCCTCAAAGTCTTGAGCCTGCGGCCCAGGCGCTGGGGCTAACCATTAAAAGCGCGTCAGGGATTGCTGCCGATCGTTTGCTGTCGGCTGAGCAAGTCAAGGACAATGCGGCTGCGGCAAGCAACGATGCCGCCATTCTTGAAGACCCGCGTGTACGCAGAGCCCTGTTTTCCAATGCGCTCATGGCCGAAAAGCAGAATTCAGGTGTCATCGAAATATCCCCCGACACGATGTTGGTTGTTCGGGTGAGCGAGGTCGTTCCTTCACATACGCAGCCTTTGGAAGATGTCAAAGAGGTGATTCGCCAGACACTGGTTCGTGAACGGGCTGCGCAAGAGGCCGAAAAGGCGGGTGAAGCGGCTTTGCAGGCCTATCAGAACCAAGACGACAAAGCACAGGCGCCGGAAGGTTTCGGTTCGGCCCAGACAATCAGTCGCTCCAATCCGCAAGGAGTCAATTCAGATGTTTTATTGGCGGCTTTCGATGTTTCAGCGGGTTCACTACCGGCCTACACCGGCGTTTCAGGTGATTCGGGTTATGTCGTGGTGAGGGTAGAGTCTGCCGAACAAGGGCAGGTTGACCCGAATCTGACTTTAACGCTGCAGCGTGAACTTGATACCTTGTGGGGTCAGGCCGAAGAGCGCGCGGTTTTGCGTGAATTGCGCAAAACCGTCGGTGTTGAAATGCTTCCTGAAGCACAAACAGTGGTTCAGGAGGGGCTTGACGCGGAAGACGCCTGATTTTTGTCCAGCATCGGGGTCAGGTGGTTCCAAACGTGCTCTGCCAGGACAGGTTGGGCGGACTCATTGGGATGAATGCCATCGTCCTGGAAATAATTTCGGTCGGTGGCAATATCGTCAAGCAGGAATGGCACTAATGAAGTCTTTTGTTCGCGGGCCAGATCCTGGAATAAGTTGTAGAAAGCGGTTGTGTAAGTCGGGCCGTAATTGGGCGGGATCCGCATGCCAACCAGCAATACTTGCGCATCGGCTTGCCGGGCAAGTTGAATCATTTTTGTCAGGTTTTCGCGTGTCATGTCCAACGACAGCCCACGCAGTGCGTCGTTACTACCAAGTTCAATGATTACGATTGAAGGTTGATGCTTTTCAAGTGCGTCGGGCAGACGGGTTAATCCGCCACTGGTGGTATCACCACTGATACTGGCATTTTTGACCCGGTATCCGGCGGATGCATCGACCAGCTTTTGGTTAATCTGTTCCACCCAGCCAGTACCTCTTTCGATGCCGTATTCAGCAGCCAGGCTGTCGCCAATGACCAGAATCGTTTGTTGGTTTTGAGTTGGTGTGTTGGTTTGTGCCAAAGCAGCGTGTGTTTGAATCAGGCAAAATAGAGAAGCAAAAATCATCAAGCAGCGAGTCAGCATGAGTTTGGTCAATTCCATTGAAGTTGAAAATCTTTGCCAGCGTGTCGCCGATCAGGGTGGTGAGCTGACAATCCTCGATAATATCAGCCTGAACACGCACCCCGGAGATGCGATTGCCATCACAGGCAGTTCGGGTTCGGGCAAATCGACATTGCTTGGACTCATGGCAGGGCTGGATGTTCCGTCCTCGGGCTCAGTGCGGTTAATGGGGCACGATTTGTTTTCCCTTGATGAAGAGGGGCGTGCCGCGTTGCGGGCGCGGCATATTGGTTTTGTTTTTCAGTCGTTTCAATTGCTGCCAAATCTGACCGCGCTCGAGAATGTGATGTTGCCATTGGAGCTATCGGGTCAGCCGGCGCTTGAAAGCGCTACCCAAATGCTCGAAAGAGTGGGGTTGAAAGATCGTCTTCGTCACTATCCAAAGACTTTGTCGGGCGGTGAGCAGCAGCGCGTTTCGCTCGCCCGCGCGTTTGTCGTGCAGCCCGACATTCTATTTGCCGACGAGCCAACCGGCAGCCTGGATGAACAGAATGGGCAAATTGTGATTGAACTGATGTTTCGCCTGCTCAAAGAGCAAAATGCAACATTGGTCATGGTTACGCACGACCCGGCCGTGGCAGCGCGTTGCGATCGCCAATTCAAATTGCAGGGCGGGCGCCTAGCAATATAATTTTGACATCAGTTCGGCGTGTGTCCGCGACTATGGTATGTTACGTGCGGAAGTATTGAGGGAAGCACGTAGCATGATGGTTTTTATTGCCGCACTGTTTGTTTTTATTTGGTCTACAGGGTTTATTGTAGGCAAGGCCATCGTGCCCTATGCCGATCCAACCTTGTTTCTTTTTGTTCGTATTTGTATAGCGGCTGTTCTGTTCACGGGCGTTGCCTGGTACGGACGGGTCACCTGGCCACCATGGCGGGAAGTGCATAAGCACATGATTGCCGGCATATTGCTGCAAGGCATGTACCTGTCGGGTATCTTCTGGGCCATTTCCGGTGGTGTTCCGCCAGCCATCATGGCGCTTGTGGGTTCGTTGCAGCCCCTGCTTACAGCAGCTATTGCCATTCCTCTGCTCAAAGAGGTGCCCACAAAACGTATCTGGATCGGCCTTGTATTGGGAATGGTGGGTGTTTTCCTGGTCATTCAACCCGCGTTGAGCAGCGATGGGGTAGACGCATTTCCGCTATGGGCGTTTTTCGTAGGGGTTGCCGCCGTGCTTTCCATTACGTTTGGCACGATCCTGCAAAAGACCTCTATCGCTCAGGTCGATATTCGTGTCGCGCTAACGCTGCAGAATTTCGGGACATTAATATTTTTAGGGGCCTGTGTTTTCATTCTGGGTGCTGATCGTTGGGTGTGGTCGCCAGAGCTGTGGGCATCTTTATTCTGGGCGGCGTTTGTTTCAACTGGTGTCGGCACTGTTTTGCTGATCTATATTATTCGTCGCGGCCAGGCGGCGACGGCTTCATCGTTGATGTTTCTGGCACCGCCACTGGCAGCCATTGAAGCTTATTTTTTGTTTGGCGATACCTTGGGGCCGGTTCAGTTAGCGGGTTTTATCGTGGTGTTAACCGGCGTAATTATTTGCAATACACGTAAAGGTAGTAAAGCATAATGGTACAGACGTTGGCGCGCTTATTGGTTTTTGTGTTGGCTTTGTGCTCGGCTGCCCCGGTATTGGCTCAAACGGATGGGTATATCGCGCGGTCCTTGCAGCACCCGTTTCCGGGCGGGGTAGCCGTCTTGCCGCTGGGCTCCTCGAACGAGCCGTCGCCTCAGGTTTATTATCGCGACCACCCTGTCATGGTCCTGGAAGATACCGACGACCAGTGGATCGCGGTTGTCGGTATCGGGCTTGATGTTTCGCCGGGCATGGAAAGCATCCAGATAAAAAACGCTACCGGAACATTATCGGTTTTGGAGTTCAACGTTGCTTCGCGTGAATATAAGGAACAACATATCAAACTGCGCAATCGCAAGCACGTTAATCCGGACCCCGATCAGCTAAAGCGTTTCGAAAGGGAATATGAAAAGCAGATTAACGCCTATGCGCAGTTCAGGCCTGCAGGCCCCAGTAATATCCTGCTTGACGAGCCGGTCAGCGGGCCGTTGTCCAGCCCCTTTGGGTTACGGCGTTTTTTCAATGGCGAGGAGCGTAATCCCCATTCGGGTATGGACTTCGCCGTTCCCAAGGGAACGCCAGTGAAGGCACCAGCAAATGGTGTGGTCACGATCGTTGATGATTTTTTCTTTAACGGAAAAACCATCTTCCTGGACCACGGACAGGGCTTAATTACCATGTACTGTCATTTGTCTGCCGCCGACGTGGAAGTGGGGCAGGTTGTGGAACGCGGGCAGGCCATTGGCAAGGTCGGATCGACCGGCCGTGCCACAGGGCCACATCTGCACTGGAATGTCAGCTTGAATGGTGAGCGGGTTGACCCGGCGATTTTTATTGGGAAAGTATCTCGTTAGTTGTTGAGCGTTTGAGGGGCGGCCTTTGGCCTGCCTGATGTCATACCGGCTCAGCCCTTTACACGAACAATTTTCTGTACCTGTTGCACATGTCGAATGGCGCGGATAACTCGCGCAAGGTGCTTGCGGCTGTCTACTTGAATGGTCAAGTGCAATAAACCGGTGGCAGCGGCTTCTTCCTGCATGGTGAGGTGCAGAATATTGGACCCGGCATCGGTAATTTCGGCGGCAATGCGCCCTAGTACCCCACGTTCGTTGATGACCGTAACGTCGAGGCGGGTATTCAGGTGGCGCGCCGTGTCGTTGGCCCAGGCGACCGGGATCCAACGCTCGGGTTCACGGGCACGTTGGCGCTGTGCTACAGAACAGTCGGCCATATGAATGACCAGGCCATGGCCCAAACGTATACCGCCGATAATCGCGTCGCCAGGCAGCGGGCCGCAGCATTGTGCGAGTTGAACGGCTTGACCCTCGTTACCGTGAATCAGAATGGGCGTTGCCTTGGCGGTGGTAATCTCATCGACCGCGGCAGCAGTTGTGGCCAGAATGGTATTTTCGGGGGCAAATCGGCGTGCCACGACGGCAGCCAGTCGTTTACCCAGGCCGATATCAGCCAGGATTTCCTCGCGTGAAGCAGCACCTGAGCTTTTGGCCAGTTTATCCCAATTGGGGTCGTCGTCTTGGGGGTATGCCGCGCCGATTTGGTCGAATGCCTGTGTGAGCAGACGTTGGCCAAAAGCAACCGATTCCTCGTATTTCACGGTGCGCAGGTAATGCCGGATTTCAGACCGGGCCCGACCGGTTCGAACATAGTTCAGCCATTGTGCGCTGGGGCGTGATGCGGGTGACGTTACGATTTCAACCTGGTCGCCACTTTTCAGTTCAGTGCGCAAGGGTGAGAATTCACCGTTGATTTTCGATGCGATCGCCTGGTTGCCGATGTCGGTGTGAATCGAGTAGGCGAAGTCGACGGGTGTCGCGCCACGGGGCAGGGAGACGATTTTTCCTTGCGGTGTAAATACGTACACGGCATCAGGGAATAAGTCGACCTTCACATGCTCCAGGAACTCGCCTGAATCCCCCGTCTGGCTCTGGATGTCCAGCAACGATTGAAGCCATTGATGAGTACGCTTTTGCAGGTTGTTGAGTTCGCTGTCGTCGTTCTTGTAAAGCCAGTGGGCCGCCACCCCTTCTTCCGCGACCCGATCCATGTCGCGCGTGCGAAACTGAAACTCAACCGGTGTGCCATATGGGCCCAGCAATGTGGTGTGCAATGACTGGTAACCATTGAGCTTCGGAATGGCGATATAGTCTTTGAATTTTCCAGGCACCGGCCGATACAGCTGGTGCAGTGTGCCAAGGGCAAGATAGCATTCGGGCAGCGTATGTACCACGACCCTGAATCCGTAAATATCGAGCACATCGGAAAACGATTTCTTTTGCTCGACCATTTTCTTGTAAATGCCGAACAATGATTTTTCACGGCTGGATATTTCAGCCTCGATCCCGGCTGCGGGGAGGGCGATTTTGACGGCGTCGGTAATTTTCCCCAACACTTCCCGACGGTTCCCCCGCGCCGCCATGACAGCCTTTTTAAGGACTTCATAGCGATTAGGGTAGGTTGCCTGAAAACAGAGATCCTGCAGTTCCCGGAACAGGGCATTCAACCCTAACCGATGCGCAATCGGGGTGTAAATCTCCATCGTTTCGCGGGCAATGCGGCGGCGCTTTTCAGGGCTGACCGCATCAAGCGTACGCATGTTGTGCAGGCGGTCGGCCAGCTTGATAAGAATGACGCGTACATCGCGCGCCATTGCCAATAGCATTTTGCGAAAACTCTCGGCTTGTTGCTCGGCTTTGGTCGCGAACTCAAGCCGGTCGAGTTTTGACAGGCCATCGACAATTTCCGCCACATCGGGTCCAAATCGCTCCGCCAGCTCTTGTTTTGGAACGGCCGTGTCTTCCATGACGTCGTGCAGTAACGCTGCCATGAGCGAATCGGCGTCGAGCTTCCAGCCGGCACAGATTTCGGTGACTGCAATGGGGTGTGAAATGTAAGGTTCGCCACTGGCGCGAAACTGGCGCAGATGGGCCTGATCTGAAAACCGGTAGGCTTCCTTGACCCGCTCGATATCTTTGTTATCGAGATACTGGCTGATGATGTGAGTTAGCGGTGCAAGCGAAGCAATGGGTGCACATGTGGGTGAAGCTTCGCCACCGGGCAGGGCCGGTGCATTGGCGCGTACTTTAGGCTTTCGGGAGCGTTTGCGCAGCCGCGGGCCCTTCCGGAGTACAGCCAGAAGGCCGGAAGAAGCACCACGAAGACTGGTAAACGCCATAAATCATCCTTTGAATACGATCAGGTAGGAACCTTGCGGAGCATGTCCAGGCCAGTCACGCCTGCTGCGATTTCACGCAAGGCAGTTACTGTGGGCTTGTCTTTGGATTCAATACGAGCCTCATGGCCCTGCGCCAGTTCGCGGGCGCGATAGGTGGCTGCCAGTGTCAGATTGAAGCGGTTCGGGATTTTGTTCAGGCAATCTTCAACGGTAATGCGGGCCATAATTAAAGTCCTTTAAAAACAAAAGGTTGAATTCAAGTTTCGGTGGGGCTGATGCCCAATTGCGAGAAAAGTTCTGCATGCCGTGTCGCCTGCGCTGGATAGCGCAACCGAGCGGCTTCCATAATGTGGGAAAGTTGGTTTAGAGCTGTGCTAAATTCTTGATTAATAATAACATATTGGCACTCTGATGCGTGCGACATTTCGCCGCCAGCAGCCAGCAGGCGTTTGGTGATCACTTGCGGTGCATCCTGCCCCCGGTTCTTCAGGCGGGTTTCCAATGCTTCGATGGAGGGCGGCAAGATGAAGATACCAATGGCATCCGGATAGTGTTTCTTTATCTGGCGTGCGCCTTGCCAATCGATTTCCAGCAAAACATCGTGGCCGGCTTGTGTTGCCTGCTCAATGCGATCGCGCGGGGTGCCGTAGAAATTACCGTGTACCTCAGCCCACTCAAGCAGTTCATTGTTGTCGCGCATGGCCTTGAAGGCATCTTTCGACACAAAACGGTAGTGTTCGGCGTCGACTTCACCAGGCCTGGGCTCACGGGTTGTGCATGAAATAGACAAAACGATGGTAGGGTCGCGTTTCAGCAAGCCATTGACCAGGCTGGATTTGCCTGCGCCGCTGGGCGCTACCACCATAAAAATTGAACCGGATGTCATTGCCATGGCTGTATTCTGATGTGGGAGGTTGGCAAGTTTATCATTCCGACACGGGGTCTTGTTGACCAAGCACGGCAAGTGTTGCAATACAGGACGATTCGTCGACACACAAAAAAACAGCTGCATCGCCGGGATTCATGTTGAAGGCCAGATCTTCAACCTGTTGCTCGGCTTGCTCCTCGGTTTCTATGGCTGTTACGTGCCAATCGTTGGCCTGGACGTATTCTTCTTCCGAAACCAATTCGGCCATTTTCTCGATACTGGGTTCGCTCACGGCGACATAGGCCTTGAACGAGAGTTCGCCAATATCGACCTGAAGAACCAGACCCTGGTCAAGGGTCGCTAAAATAGTGCTTTGCGCTTTCATCCAAGGATTGTAGCGCAGCGGGTGCTAAGCTGAGCCCCTCTTCAGCAATAGGGAATGGAGTGTCATGAAACTGGCTACATGGAATGTTAATTCGTTGAAGGTGCGATTGCCGCAGGTGCTTGACTGGCTGGGTACAAGTGGTGTTGATGTGTTGTGCCTGCAGGAACTGAAAATGCCACATGAGAAATTCCCCTTGGCGGAATTTGAAGAAATTGGGTATCAGGCGTGCTGGGCAGGGCAGAAAACGTATAACGGTGTGGCTGTTATTTCACGCGAATCGACTCGGGCAGTGCAAGCCAATATGCCGAACTTCCCGGACGATCATCAACGCCTTATTGCGGCTACATTGCCGAGTCCGCAAGGCGATATACGGGTGGTAAGTGTGTATTGCCCGAATGGGCAGGCGGTTGAAAGTGATAAGTACACTTATAAACTGGCGTGGTTCAAAGCCCTGCACAAGTGGCTTGAGCAGGAACTCACCCGCTATCCGCGCATGGTGGTGCTGGGTGACTACAACGTGGCACCCGCCGATGCCGACGTACATGACCCGGCAAAATGGGCGGGTGATGTGCTGGTCTCGCCACCCGAGAGGGCGGCGTTCGAGGCGCTGTTGAGCCTGGGGTTTACCGACGCTTTTCGTCACTTTCCCCAGGAAGAGAAGATGTTCAGCTGGTGGGACTATCGACGTATGGCTTTTCGCCGGAACGCCGGCTTACGCATCGATCATGCATTGGTTTCGTCGGCCTTGCTGCCTTTTTGTGCCTCATGCGAAATAGACAAGGCGCCACGTCGTAACGAGCAGCCTTCCGATCATACGCCGGTTATTGTCACGCTGGATCTAGCTGTTGAAAAAGCGGTCTGAAATGACGATACGCAGCAAAGGGCCCGGTTCCGACGACGCCCCGGTGATGTCGGAACAGCAGGGCGTACGTTATTTGCATTTTGGCTCTGAATGGATCCAGGGCGCCATGCGTGTGCGTCGGCCGGACGAGTTGTTTCTGGCTTATACGCAACAAATGATGGCCTGGTTGCTGTTTCTTGAGCCGAACAGCAACGATGACCTGGGTGTGCTGGGTCTTGGCGCCGGGTCGTTAGTGCGGTTTACCCATCGATACACACCGAGTTGTCTGCATGTGGTGGAATGGAACCCGCAGGTAACGGCGATTTGTCGCGCCTACTTTCGCTTGCCCGAGTCCGATCGCGTAACCCTGTGGCATGAAGATGCGAATGATTGGGTTGTTCGCCCTGAAGTTATGTCCAAATTCAGGGTGCTGATGGTGGATTTGTATGATGCCCGGGCACAAGGACCGGTATGTGACAGTCAGGCGTTCTACGATGCCTGTTTTCGGGCGCTCGACGACGTCGGTATGCTGGTGGTGAATTTATTTGGTCGCCACGCCACTTTCAAACTCAATATCGACCGCATTCATGAAGCATTCAAGGGTCGCCTGCTTATGTTGCCTGAAATTGATGAGGGCAATCGTGTTGCGCTGGCTTTCAAGGGCCCATTGCTGGATGTCTCGGTTGCGCAGTTCCTGGAGCGGGCGGCGCATGTCCGGCGCCAGTATGGCTTGCCCGCTGAACAATGGGCGCGGTCTTTACTGGCCGGGGCGAGTCGGCAAGGGCGCGTTGTTGTTTGAAATCAAGTCATTAAAATAGATTAACTTTAATCCGGAGCGTCTTTATGATTCATCTCAAAATTGTCCGTTCGTTACTAGGCGCGCTGCTGTCTGTTTTTGCGGTAATGCCCGTTGTTGCGCAGGCACAATCGGTTGCGGTGACATCCATTGTCGAGCACCCGGCGCTTGATTCCATTAAAGATGGTGTCAAAGCAGCACTGGAGAATTCGGGGCTGACCGAGGAAAAAGGTTTGAACTGGCAGTTTCAGACAGCGCAGGGCAATACGGCTATTGCGGCTCAGATTGCGCGTAAGTTTGTTGGTGATGGCCCCGATGTCATCGTAGCGATCGCAACGCCGTCAGCACAGGCGGTGGTTGCTGCCACCCGCGACATCCCTGTGGTGTATTCTGCCGTGACCGACCCTGTAGCCGCGCAGTTGGTTGAGTCGTTCGAGCCTTCTGGAACCAATGTGACCGGCGTGTCCGACATGCTCGATCTTGAGCGCCAGATCGAGCTTATTCGTGCTGTGGTTCCGAACGCCAAAACAGTCGGTATGGTGTACAACCCGGGTGAGGCCAATTCTGCGGTGGTGGTCAAGCAGATGCGCGAAATGCTGCCGGCGTATGGCATGACACTCATGGAGGCCAGTGCACCGCGCACCGTTGACGTGGGTGCGGCAGCACGCAGCCTGATTGGCAATGTTGATGTGATTTACACCAATACCGACAACAATGTTGTTTCGGCCTATGAAGCGTTGGTCAAGGTCGGGAACGATGCGCAAATTCCGTTGGTTGCCTCTGACCCTGATAGCGTCAAGCGTGGTGCTGTCGCCGCACTTGGGGTGAACTATTACGATTTGGGGTTGCAAACCGGCGCGATGGTCATTGACATTCTGAATGGCGCCGACCCTGGTGAAATGCCTTCGCAGCTCAGCGAAGAGCTGGAGCTGCATGTAAATCTGAAGGCGGCGTCCCAACAAGGCGTAACGCTATCCAATGATCTGATCGATTCCGCAGCCGAAGTGATTCGCTGAGGCGAGGTAACGCATGTCGCTTTATTCATTGTGGGGAGCACTGGAAATCGGTTTGATTTTTGGGTTGGTTGCACTGAGTGTGTTGCTTTCCTTTCGCATTTTGCGCTTCCCCGACCTGACCGTTGATGGCAGTTTCCCTTTGGGGGCCGCAGTGGCAGCGGTTCTGATCCAGGCCGGTTGGGAACCTTTTTCAGCCACGCTGATGGCAATGCTGGCCGGGGCAATGGCCGGCGCCCTGACGGGCTGGTTGAATGTTCGCCTGAAGATTATGGATTTGCTGGCCAGCATTCTGGTCATGATCGCGCTGTATTCGATTAATTTGCGGATTATGGGCGCGCCCAATATCCCACTTATCATGGAGCCGACGGTTTTCAGTGTGCTGCAGCCGGAGCAGGGGCTTAGCGACTATGTTTTTCGGCCTCTGTTAATGGTGTTGATTGTCTTGGTGGCCAAAGGTGTGCTCGACGGCTATTTGGCAACACGCTCGGGGTTGGCCATGCGTGCAACTGGGTCAAATCCGCGCATGGCCCGGGCTCAAGGCGTTGCAACCGGCGGGATGGTGATTTTGGGCCTGGCCATTGCCAACGCGTTATGTGCCCTGGGCGGAGCGTTGTTTGCCCAGTCGCAAGGCGGGGCGGATATATCAATGGGGATCGGTACCATTGTCATAGGCCTGGCAGCCGTGATTGTCGGGGAAAGTGTCTTGAGCTCGCGCAAATTGTTTTTCATGACGCTGGCAGTGATTCTCGGGGCAGTCTTGTATCGCTTTTTTGTTGCGCTGGCGCTTAATGCCGACTTCATCGGATTGAAGGCCCAAGACCTGAATTTAATTACAGCCTTGCTGGTAACGGTTGCGTTGGTGATACCGTTGCTGCGCAAGCGCCTGAAAACACGTGGAGGGAACTGACGATGCTCAAGGTAGACCGCCTGCATGTCATCTTTAACCCCGGCACACCTATTGAAAACAAAGCCTTGCAAGGATTGTCGCTGGAAATCCCATCGGGTCGGTTTGTTACGGTAATCGGCTCCAACGGTGCGGGTAAGTCAACGCTGCTTAACGCAATTTCAGGCGATTTATTTGTTGATCAGGGCCGTATACAGGTTGATGAGCAAGACGTTACCCGGATGCCGGTCTGGGATCGGGCGACACACGTGGCAAGGGTATTTCAGGACCCCATGGCGGGAACTTGCGAGGACCTCACCATCGAGGAGAACCTGTCGCTGGCAATGAGCCGGGGCGCGCCCCGGGGGTTGCGCCGGGCCGTCAGGAAATCGATGCGTGAAACCTTTCGTGAGCGCCTGGCTTCTCTGGGCCTCGGTCTTGAAAGCCGTCTTACCGATCGTATTGGCCTTTTGTCGGGTGGGCAGCGCCAAGCCGTGAGCTTGCTGATGGCTGCTTTGCAACCTTCGCGTATTTTGCTGCTCGACGAACACACGGCGGCGCTGGACCCGCGTACAGCGCAGTTTGTACTTGGTTTAACGTGTGACATCGTGGCGCAATACAAACTCACCACACTGATGGTCACACACAGCATGAAGCAGGCGCTGGAAGTCGGGGACCGTACTGTGATGTTGCATCAGGGCAGGGTGGTGCTGGATGTTGAAGGCCGTCAGCGCGAAAACCTGGATGTGCCCCAGCTATTGCACATGTTTGAGCGTGTACAAGGGGAAACCGTGTCCGATGACGCTTTGTTGCTTGGTTGAGGACCGTTATATTTTTTCCTTATGATGAGTGTTTTTGAAATGCCTTGAAATTTTTTTATTACTGTACAGGCTGGTTTCGTTTTATACTTTTGTTTTTCCAAAAATTACAGATACTGCAAAACTCATCAAAAAGTTTTGTTGCTGGAGCCGTTCAATGCTTAAATCCCGTCTCTCTGGCTGGCAGAGAACCAGTGTTATTGTGCTTCTCTCGGCCGGCTTGCTCGCTGCCTGCAGCGATGAGTCCGAACAAAAACAACAGGGAATGAAAATACCGGTCAATGTCGTGACCGTTGAGCCCACATCGGCCGAGGTTACGGTTAATTTGCCCGGGCGGGTCGAGGCAATTAAAGATGCGCAAATCCGTGCACGGGTGAATGGCATTGTTACCGACATCAAATTCCAACAAGGTGGCGACGTTGAGCAGGGCCAGTCGCTGTTTACCATCGATCCCGCCCAGTACCAGGCAGTGCTCGACGGCGCAAAGGCGCAGTTGCAGCAGGCCCAGGCCGATGCCAAGAGCGCTCGTTTTCTGGCCGAGCGCTATGCCAGTCTTGTCAAAGACAACGCCGTAAGCCGTCAGGAATACGATAATGCCCAGGCGGCAGCAGCTCAGGCTGAAGCGGCAATTGCCGCAGCCAAAGCATCGGTGCAGTCGGCGGAAATTGATCTCGGTTACACCGAGGTGGTGTCGCCAATCGATGGTCGTATCGGCAAGTCTTATGTCACCGAAGGTGCCTTGGTCAGCGCGACTCAGGCAACACAGTTGGCGCTTGTGCAGCAACTTGACCAGGTGTATGTCGACATCACCCGCTCAACCGTCGAACTGATGCAGCTTCGCAAGGCGCTGGAAAGCGGCATGCTTGAGCAAACAGCCGACGGTTCGGCCAAAGTCGACGTCATACTCGAGGACGGGACGCAGTACCCTGAGTCGGGCAAGCTGTTGTTTTCCGGCGTAACGGTCGACCCCTCTACGGGTCAGGTCAGTTTGCGTGCGGTATTCCCGAACAAAGACAAGATTCTGCTGCCCGGCATGTATGTCAGGGTCCAGCTTGCCCAAGGCGTTGATAACAAGGCTTTATTGGTGCCACAGCAGGCTGTTCAGCGCAATCCCGACGGCAGCAACACACTCATGCTGGTCAAAGACGGCAAAGTGGCGGCAACACCGGTTACGGTTGGGCCATTGCTCGAGAACAAGTGGTTGATTACCGACGGTCTGGCGGCAGGTGATGTCGTGATCGTAGCCGGTTTCCAGAAAATTCGTCCGGGTGCGCCGGTGCAACCTATTCCCTGGAGTCCTGATCAGCCGGCAGGCGCGGCGGCAGGGCAACAGGCCAATGGTGCCAAGGCGGCCTCCCAGGAGAGTGGTGAATCTTCCGGTACCGCCAGCACGTCTTCCAAATAATGTACAGCAACCCACGCGGGCGTCGCGCTAGCGGCGTCCGGCGGGCAGACAGAGATCCAGCAAATGCCTCAGTTTTTTATTGAAAGACCTATTTTTGCGTGGGTGGTTGCGTTGGCCATCACCCTGGCCGGCCTGGTTGCCATCCCGAATATGGCGGTTTCGCAGTATCCCGACGTGGCGCCGCCTGAAATCAGTATTCAGGCCACTTATCCGGGCGCATCGGCTGACGAAGTATCCACTTCTGTTGCAAGTGTCATCGAGGATGAACTGAACGGTGCAACAGGGTTGATTTATTATGAGTCGGTAAGTGACTCTTATGGTTCCGCTCAAATCACCGCCACTTTTGCCCCGGGGACCGATCCCGATATGGCGCAGGTTGATGTGCAGAACCGTATTTCCAATGTAACGGCGCAGTTGCCCGGTGCCGTCACGCAGCAGGGTTTGGAGATTCGCAAAAGTAATTCGAACTTCCTCCTGATTGTGACATTGACCTCCGATGACGGCTCCATGAGCCAGGCCGATTTGGCCGACTACATTACCCGGAATGTGAAGAACCCCATCTCAAGGGTGCCGGGGGTAGGCGATTTCCGGTTGTTCGCTGCACCGCGAGCGATGCGTATTTGGGTGGATCCCGACAAGCTGGTTGGGTTTAATTTAAGTATGGCTGAAGTAAACGCAGCCGTCGCAGCACAGAATACGCTTATTTCGGCGGGTATTCTGGGGGCACCGCCCAACCCCGATTCGCAACGGGTCTCGGCCCCGATTGTGGTTAACGGCGAACTGAAAACGGTTGAGCAATTCGAAAACGTGATCCTGCGCTCAAACCTCGATGGTGCAACGGTCAAGCTCAAGGACGTTGCGCGCGTTGAAGTCGGTGAAGACAATTATCAGTTTGGGGCCCGTTTGAACGGCAAGCCGACGGCGGCCTTTGCCATTTCACTGGCAACGAATGCCAATGCTTTGTCGACGGCAGAGGGCGTCAAGCAAAGTCTGACAGAGCTCGAGAAATTTTTCCCGGTTGGCGTTTCTTACTCTATCCCTTACGACACAACGCCTTATGTGCAGTTGTCTATTGAACAGGTCGTCCACACCTTGTTCGAGGCCATGGTACTGGTGTTTCTCGTGATGTTCCTGTTCTTGCAGAATGTGCGTTACACCCTGATTCCGGCACTGGTGGTTCCCGTTGCGGTGCTGGGCGCGTTTGCCGTGATGCTGGCGCTGGGGTTCTCGATTAATGTGCTGACCATGTTCGCCATGGTGCTGGCGATTGGTATTCTGGTCGACGATGCGATTGTGGTGGTCGAGAACGTCGAAAGGGTCATGGTGGAGACCGGCAAGTCGCCTAAAGAGGCAACGCGTCTTGCGATGCCTCAAATTAGCGGGGCCGTGGTCGGGATGACGCTCGTTCTGTCAACGGTATTTTTCCCGCTGGCCTTCATGAGTGGGTCGGTTGGTATTATTTATCGGCAATTTGCCATTGCCATGGCGGTGTCCATCTTGTTTTCCGGTTTTCTGGCGCTCAGTTTTACGCCCGCTTTGTGCGGCACGATCCTGAAACCGGTAGCAAAGGGCTCGCATCAGGAAAAGAAAGGCTTTTTCGGCTGGTTCAATCGCTCTTTCGATCGCGTAACACATCGTTATGAAGGTTGGGTGGGGCGCACCTTGAAACGGACTGGTCGCCTGATGATCGTGTACCTGGTTCTTTTGGGCGCTTTGGGGTTCATGTATGATAAATTGCCCACATCGTTTCTGCCCGATGAAGACCAAGGCTACCTGATCACAAATATTGAGCTGCCCTCCGGATCCACGGCGAACCGTTCAATGGATATCATTGAAAAAGTTGAAAAATATTTCAGTGAACAGCCGCAAGTGGCCAACATGGTGACGGTACAGGGTTATAGCTTCAATGGTAACGGTTTGAATGCGGCACTGGCTTTTGTCCCGCTCAAGCCATTCGACGAGCGCCCCGGGCCCGAAAACTCGGCACAAGCCGTCGCCCAGCGGGCCACCCAGTCTTTGCTGTTCGGCCTGCCTGATTCCATGGTGTTTTCGTTGGTTCCGCCGGCTATCTCGTCATTGGGTAACGCCTCAGGTTTCGACCTGCGTTTGCAGGATCGCGGCGGCGTTGGACAGGCCACCCTGATGCAGTCTGCTCAGCAGTTATTGCAACTGGCCAACGAGAGCCCGATATTAACGGACACACGAATTACGGGGCTAAGTGCGGGTCCGCAGTTGAAAATCACGGTCGACCGCGATAAAGCAGCTGCTTTAGGGGTCAGCTTCAATGAGGTTTCGACGATGCTGGGAACCGCGTTGGGTTCCTCTTATGTGGCCAAGTTTCCCAATCAGGGGCGCATGCAGAATGTCTGGGTTCAGGCAGAGGCAGACCACCGCATGACGATCGACAATGTCATGTCGCTGAATGTAAAGAACTCGGAAGGTGGCATGGTGCCGATGTCGGCGCTGATCACAGCCGAATGGGATCAAGGGCCGGTTCAGGTCGTGCGATACAACAGCTATGAATCGGTTCGGATCGGGGGTGGTGCTGCGGCCGGCTACTCAACCGGTGAGGCCATGACAGAAGTGGGAAACCTGATTCAGCAATTGCCGCCAGGCATCGGTTATGAATGGACGGGTTTGTCTTATCAGGAACAACAGGCAGGCGCACAGTCATTGATCCTGATGGGCCTGGCCATGCTGGTTGTGTTCCTCTTGCTGGCGGCGCTTTATGAGAGCTGGGCGATTCCGCTGTCGGTGATGATGATGGTGCCTTTGGGTATGCTGGGTGCCGTTACGCTGGTCAGCTTGCTCGGCATGTCAAACGATGTTTACTTCCAGGTCGGTATGATTACCGTGATGGGTCTGGCCGCCAAGAACGCGATTCTCATTGTCGAGTTCGCAAAAGATTCCTATGCAGATGGGAAAGGGCTTGTTGAGTCAACCATTGAAGCGGCCAAGTTGCGTTTTCGACCTATTCTCATGACCTCGTTTGCATTTATGTTGGGGGTTGTGCCGCTGGCAATTGCAACGGGGCCCAGCTCGGCCAGTCAGAATGCGGTTGGCCTGGGCGTATTGGGCGGCATGTTGGCGGCAACGCCGTTGGCCATGGTTTTTGTGCCGACTTTCTTTGTCGTTATTATGACGTTGTTCAAAACCCGTCCTAAAAAATTGGGCAAGACCGGGGCGTCACACCCGGAATCAGAAGCAGCTACATCGCAGGGGCAGTCATGATCAAGCGTAATTTCCACTATCGGCTTTTACCTATTGCCGTGGCTCTCGTTCTGGCGGGTTGCTCCCTGTCGCCGGATTACACCCGGCCTGCAGCGCCCGTGCCGCAAACCTATCCCAATGCGTCCGAAGGGTTGCAGGATGAAAATGCCGTACCTGCTGCAGAGCTGGGCTGGCGCCAGTTTTTCCGCGATCCGCAGTTAAAGGCACTGATTGAAATCGCGCTGGTCAACAATCGCGACATGCGGGTGGCGATCGAAAGAGTCGAGGAGTCGCGCGCGCTGTACGGTATCCAGCAAAGTGATCGTTTTCCCACGATTGGCGCAGGTGCCAATGCCTCGCTTCAACGTATGCCGGAGCAACTGCGCGCCGGTGGCGCGTCTGCGCCCAGCGTAAGCCGCACTTACCAGGCGGGCGTCGGGGTTACGGCGTTTGAGTTGGATTTGTTCGGTCGTGTTAAAAATCTAACCGAGGCGGCCTACCAGCAGTATCTTGCGAGCGAGCAGGCTCGCCGCACGGTACACATCACGCTGATTTCGCAAGTGGCAGAAGCGTATTTCCGTTTGCGTGCAACCGAGTTGCAACGCCAGCTCATAACGCAGACACTCAAGTCGCGCACTAACTCATACGATCTAATTCAAAAGCGTTTCGATATTGGCGTGGCCGGCTCGCTGGATCTGTATCAGGCAAAAAGCCAGCTTGATCAGGTCAGGTCGGATTTGCAGGAAATCCGCCGGCTGGAGCAGCAGGCACAGAATGCGTTGTTATTGCTGCTGGGCGATACCCCGCGCAAGAGCCTGCCTGAAGCAGCGCCATTCAGCCGAGACCAACTGCTGGCAGACATTCCGGTTGGCTTGCCCTCTGATCTGCTCACACGCAGGCCGGATATTATGGCAGCGGAAAACAATTTGCTGGCCGCCAATGCCAATATCGGCGCGGCCAGAGCAGCATTCTTTCCCAACATTTCGCTAACGGGGCTGCTCGGTTTTGCCAGCGATGCGATGGGGGGGCTGTTCAGCGGCAGCAATCGCTTTTGGTCGTTTACACCCGAGATCACCATGCCGATTTTCGGCGGCGGTGTCAGCGGTAATCTCGACCTGGCCAAGGCGCGCAAGAATATTGCGGTAGCGCAGTACGAGAAAACCATTCAGGAAGCATTCCGTGAAGTTGCCGATGCGCTTGCCGGCGAGGCAACTTATGCCGAACAGCTCGACGCCTTAAGAGATTTGGAAAAGTCGGCCTCTGAATCCTTGCGGATTGCGCAACTGCGGTACGACAATGGTATTGACAGTTTCCTGCAGGTTCAAACGGCTGAGGTGACGCTATACGACGCGCAGCGTTTATTTCTTGATACCGGCATGAGTTCCCTGATGAATCGCGTTGAGCTTTATAAGGCACTGGGAGGGGGCTGGAATGAAAACACAGTTGTGCAAGCCCCCGATGTAAAAGACGCCAATTCGGTTGTCGATGACACTCAGTTGCCTGTTCAAAGCAGCCAAGAGCAACCAACATGATTGAGCTGGGCGTCAATATCGATCACGTGGCCACACTGCGTCAGCAACGGCATACCGTGTATCCTGATCCTGTCCAGGCTGCTGTTCGCGCCGAGCAGGCCGGTGCCGATTTGATCACATTGCACCTGCGTGAAGACCGGCGCCATATCCAGGATGCCGATGTATACGCAATTCGCAAGGTTCTGCTGACACGCATGAACCTTGAGTGCGCAGTGACCGCGGAAATGCTTGATATTGCCTGCGCAGTAAAACCACACGATGTGTGTCTGGTTCCCGAAAAGCGCGAAGAGCTCACAACCGAAGGGGGCTTGAATATTGTGGACCGCTTCAGCCAGACCCGGGACGCGGTTAATCAATTGCATCATCACGGTATTCGGGTATCACTGTTTATTGATCCCGACGAGGCCCAGATTGAGGCTGCGGCCAAGACAGGCGCACGTATCATAGAATTACACACGGGCAATTACGCGCACGCTGAAGACGGATCAAATGCGCAAAAGCACGAGCTCGAACGTACGCGTCGTGCAATTGCCCATGGCGTCTCGCTGGGTTTGCGTGTGAATGCCGGTCATGGTTTGCACTACGAGAATGTGCAGGCAATCGCAGGGTTGCCCGGATTGGCTGAACTGAATATTGGCCATGCTATCGTGGCACGGGCTGTGTTCGACGGTTGGGAAAAGGCTATTCGTGATATGAAAGCCTTAATTATTCAAGGTTGCGCGGGATAGTTGCGCACCTTGGCGTTGAAAAAGGAATTAAGTATGTCTGCTTCTGCTCTGGATTACCTATTGTCGCGTCGATCTGTAAAGTTCGTTCAAGCCCCGGCACCCTCTGAGCAGCAATTAGAGCAAATACTTCAAGCGGCGATGTCTGCGCCCGATCACGGGCGTTTGCGACCCTGGCGGTTTTCGCTTATTCGCGGCGACGCCATTATGAAACTGGCCGACCTGTCGATAGAGGCAACGCGTCGGGCCGGCAAGCCTCTTACTGAAGAGAAAGAGGCCTCCATACGTAAATGGCTTTCGAAAGTGCCGCTGCTGATCGCGATTGCATGTCGCGTCGATCATAGTAATAACCGCATTCCCGAGCACGAACGGATGCTGGCTGTTGGTGCCGGTGTCATGAATATGCTCAATGCGATACATATGCAGGGCTATGCTGCTTTCTGGAGCACCGGGCTTGGAACGTACGTCGACGAAGTAAATGAAGCCTTGGGGTTTGACGGCCTTGATTATCGTTTCATGGGCTATCTGGCAGTAGGTACCCCTGTCGAGCCCATATCCGGCACGCCGGAACGTCCTGATTTCAAAGAATTCGTGACTGAGTGGAAATGAAACATCTAGAGACTGACGTCGCCATTATCGGTGCAGGAACGGCCGGAATGTCGGCCTACCGAGCCGTGAGGCAGGCCGGTTTAAGATGTCTGATCATAGAAGGTGGCCCTTACGGGACAACCTGTGCCCGTGTCGGGTGCATGCCGTCAAAACTGCTGATTGCGGCGTCAGAAGCCGCGCATGATGCAAGTCATGCTGCCGAGTTCGGGGTGCATATCCAGGGCCGGCTTCAGATTAACGGACGCGAGGTTATGGATCGCGTTCGGCGGGAGCGCGACCGGTTCGTGGGTTTTGTGGTCGAGGCGGTTCAGGGGTTCGATCCGGCTGATCGCCTGCAGGGCTATGCGCGTTTTCTGTCGGACACAGAATTGCAGATCGATAATCACACTCGCGTTACGGCCTCGCGTACGATTGTTGCCACCGGCTCTTCACCTGTCATTCCGCCAATGTACGAGGGCCTGGGCGATCGGTTGGTGGTGAATGACGATGTTTTCAACTGGGAAAACCTGCCTGAGAGCGTACTGGTTGTCGGGCCGGGCGTTATCGGCATGGAGTTGGGACAGGCGCTGGCGCGCCTTGGGGTTCGCGTTCAGTTGCTGGGTCGTAGCCCGTCGGTGGGCGGTATTGCGGATCCTGTCGTGTTAGAGGCTGCATTATCGGCTTTTCAGCAGGAACTGAGCCTTGCTCCCTGTGCCGAAGTTCATTCGGTTAAGAGACTGGCGCAGGGTGTACATGTATGTTTCACGCCAAAAGGCGGCGCCCGGCGTGAAGAAACCTACGAATATGTGTTGATGGCGGTTGGGCGAAGGCCCAATCTAGATAAACTCGACTTCGAAAAAACATCGGCGCATTTTGATTCTCGCGGCAACCCGGTTTTCGATGCCGATACGTTGCAGGTGAACAATACACCCGTTTTTCTTGCCGGCGACGTCAATGCCCGGATGCCGCTGTTGCATGAGGCTGCCGATGATGGCCGTTTTGCTGCACTGAATGCAGTGGACTATCCCCAGGTCAAGCCATTTGAACGGCGCTCGCCTATTTCAGTGGTGTTTACTGATCCCCAACTCATGTGGGTCGGTCAGCGATTCAATCAACTCGATGCCGCCCAGACCGTTGTCGGCGAGGTTGGTTTTCACAATCAGGGCCGGGCTCGCGTTATTCTTAAGAATAAAGGGGTACTGCGCGTTTATGCCGATCGTTGTTCGGGGCAGTTTCTGGGTGCCGAAATGGCTGGACCCGCCGCCGAGCATCTGGCGCATCTTCTGGCCTGGTCGCATCAGCAGAAACTGACCATCAGGCAGATGCTGGCCATGCCGTTCTACCATCCGGTCATCGAGGAAGGTTTGCGTACGGCCTTGCGTGATGCCGACGGGCAGGTTTGCTGCGACGCAGCTGATCCGTCAGTGGGTGGATAAACGCCGGTATCCGGATCCAATAATGCGTCAATCATGACGTCAGTAAAGCGAGTGCAAGTGTTATTGCAATAAGGTGCGTACACCTTCTGTCAATACATCAACGGATTCCGAATCGGCAGCAAGGTAACGCGCCTTTCCTTTGTCATCGAATATATATATGCCACGGCTATGCGCGACCTCGTAACGCTCGGGATCGTCGTTGTTGGGTTCTTCGATTTGATAGGCTACCCGGTAACGTCGTGCGACGTCGGCAATTTGTTTTTCTGAGCCGGTTAGCCCAATGGCGTGACTGTCGAAGGCCTGTACATAATCCTGGAGCTTCTGCGCCGTGTCCCGATGCGGATCGACACTGACAAACAGGATTCGGACCCGGTCGGCATCAGGCCCCAGTTTTTGCATGACCTGGGCCAGTTGCGCCATTGTGGTGGGGCATATATCGGGGCAACTGGCGTAACCGAAGAACAACATAATGATATGACCGCGATAGGCTTGTGCGGTTGTCGGTTCGTTGCCGGGGCCGACCAGTTCGAAGCTTAAGTCGGGCAGAAAGCCGCGGATATTGTGGAGACGGGTTTTTTCGTCTTTGGTGTTTGTTGCATTACCGGCCGGGCTGGCCTGTGTTGTTGTGACAGGGGCGGTGATAAGAACCACGCCCGTCAGCACTGCACTTGCCAGAATGGCGCAATAACGCGCAAGTGAAAGCATTGAAAATGTGTATTTCATGATCAAACATTCCATGGCGGGCGGGGGGCTGACAATGATGCATCAGCGCCGCTTTGCCAGTTTCTTGCCCTCATCAGGAGGGCGCGTTGTCGGTCATGCCATTGTGGCGCAACAGTGCATCAATTTTCGGGTCTCGTTCGCGAAAGGCCCGAAACGTCTCTTGTGCCGGGCGTGATGCGCCTACTGAAAGAATTTCGTCGACAAATCGGGTACCCACATCGGCGCTAAGCGTATCTGCCAATCCGTGTGATTGTGCATACTCTTCAAAAGCGGCGTAAACGTCCGCCGATAAGACTTCGGCCCACTTGTAACTATAGTAGCCGGCCGCATAGCCACCTGCAAACAAGTGCGAAAACGTGTGGGGAAAGCGATGCCAGGCAGGGGGAAATAAAACGGCAACCTCGTTGCGAACTTGATTCAAAGTGTCGAGCACCTGTTCAATGTTCAATCCTGAATCATGATTGTGGATCAGCATATCGAATAGTGAAAACTCAATTTGCCGCACCATTTGCATGCCACTTTGGAAGTTGCGTGCTGCCGTCATTTTATTGAAGAGGGTATGCGGCAAAGGGGTATTGTCTTCGATATGGCCCGACAATTTCTGTATCGCGGCCCATTCCCAGCAGAAATTCTCCATAAACTGCGAAGGCAGTTCTATGGCATCCCATTCCATGTTCGAAAATGCCGATGCACCCGGATCGTCGACGCGCGACAGCAAGGCGTGCAGGGCATGGCCGCTTTCATGGAACAACGTAATGACGTCGTCGTGGGTTAATAGCGACGGTTGATTGTCTTGTGGTGCAGGGAAGTTGCAGGTAAGGTATATAACCGGTGCCACCAGCGTGTCATTGTCCCGCTGGCGCGCTCGTTCGCTATCGACCCACGCGCCGCTTTGCTTGCCTTGCCGTGCGTACAGGTCAAGCATCAAATAGCCGCAACGGTTGCCGTCAAGTTGTACTTCGTAAGCTTGTGCGTCGCTGTGCCATAGGGGCAGGGTGGCCGGCTTGAAAGCCACATTGAATAATTGCCCGACAATTTCAAAGAAACCCGCCAGTACTTTTTGTACTGGGAAATACTGGCGTGCTTCTTCTTCGGAGTAGTCGTAGCGGCTTTCACGCAGGCGCTCCGACAGAAAAGGAATGTCCCATGGCTCAAGTGCGGTCATGTGGTCGTATTCGACCGCAAACGCTTTCAACTGGGCAAGATCGTGTTGCGCGTAAGGCTTTGCACGCTGGGCTAAGTCCTGCAGAAACGACAGCACCTGGGCGGGTGATTCCGCCATGCGTGTTTCAAGGCTCAGTTGGGCGTAGTTCGGGTATCCGAGCAGCCTGGCTTCTTCAGCCCGCAGGTTCAGCAGTTGCTCGATGGCTTGTGTGTTGTCAAAGCGCGTGTCGCCCTGTTCCGAAGCCAGAGATCCGAATCCGCGATAAAGCGTTTCACGCAACGCGCGGTCTTGTGCATATTGCATTACCGGCAGGTAGCATGGCATTTGCAAGGTAAAACGCCAGCCTGATTGTTCGTTCTCCTTTGCCAGCCTGGCGGCGGCGCTGACCACGTCGGCGGGTATGCCGGCCAGTTGGTCGGGATCTGTGACCAATGTATGCCATTCGTCGACGGCATCCAGGCAGTTTTCCGAAAACTTTTGCGAGATGCGGGCTTCTTCGTCGGATAATGCCGCATAGCGTTCTCGGGCACTGCCTTCCAGCTGAACGCCACCCAGACGGAAATCGCGCAAGGCAAGTTCAATAATGCGTTGCCGAACCGCTGGTAGCGTTTTGTAGTGCGGGCTTTTGTACAGACGCTGGTATTGCTCGTACAGACCACGGTGCAGGCCCACCCATGTAGAGAACTCGGTGATCTTAGGCAGGCAGCGGTTGTAGGCGTCGCGTAAAGCCGGTGTGTTGACGACGGCATTCAAGTGCCCGGCAACCGACCAAGCCCGCCCTAGTTTTGCCGAATAGGCCTCGTGCGGTTCAATCAGCGTATCCCATTGGGCCGGTGTGGCAGGGTCGGCAATGGTTTCAATGCATTGGCGTGCACCGGCAATCAATTCATCGATTGCCGGTTCGATCAGTTCCGGCGTGATACGTTCGTAATCGATTAGCTGATCGATTGGAACAAGCAAAGGATTCGACATAATCAGCCTTCTTGTTCGGCGGTCAGACTGGCGCAGCGCTGCGCTGCTTCCAATGTGTTGACCAAAAGCATTGCGATGGTCATGGGCCCCACGCCACCCGGCACGGGCGTAATGGCGCCGGCCACTTCCTTGGCCGACTCGAATTCCACATCGCCTGCAAGGCGTCCATCGTCAAGCCGGTTGATACCGACATCGATGACGGTGGCGCCCGGTTTGATCATGTCGCCGTTGACCATGCCGGGTTTGCCGGTTGCGACAACAAGAATGTCGGCGCGACGTGTTTGCGCCGCAAGATCGCGGGTTTTGGAGTTGCAGATCGTGACAGTGGCGCCAGCTGCCAGCAACAGCATGGCCATGGGTTTGCCCACGATATTGCTGGCACCCACAATAACGGCCTCGGCGCCCCACGGTGATACGTTTTCAGCTTCCAGCATTTTCATGACGCCGTATGGCGTGCAGGGGCGAAACAGGGGTTTGCCCGTCATGAGCAGCCCGGCATTGCTGATATGAAACCCATCGACGTCTTTTTCGGCGCTGATCGCCTCAATGACCGTGTGTGAATTCAAGTGCGACGGCAAGGGCAGTTGGACCAGTATGCCGTGAATGTGCGGGTTGTTGTTCAGTTCATGCACGACATCCAGCAATTTCGTTTCCGAGATGTCTTTTTCAAGGCGGATAATTTCCGAATGCAGGCCGGCTTTCTCGCAAGCGGCGGCTTTGTTTCGAACATAAACATGTGATGCCGGATCATCGCCCACCAGCACGACTGCCAGTCCGGGCGTGATGCCTTGCGCTTTCAGCGCGCCAACCCGTTTTGCAACTTCCTCGCGAATGCTGGCAGCGAGAGCTTTTCCATCGATAATTCTAGCGGTCATACAACCCCTTCTGAACGGGTTAGTGCAATTTTCATTAGATCGGCCACGGTTGTCACTTCAAGTTTTTCCATGATGTTGGCGCGATGGGCTTCCACTGTTTTAATGCTGATGTTCAGGTCGCCTGCTATCTGCTTGTTCAGACGTCCGGCCACAATGCGTTCCAGTACTTGCTGCTCGCGCGAGGTGAGTCGGCTGAGAATCGCCTGCTGGCTTTTTTGCTCCTGCAGCTTGGCTGCATCTTCGGTGGCTTGCTCAAGCATGCGCGCGACAATGCTGCGAAGGTCGGATTCGTTGAAGGGCTTTTCCAGAAAGTCGACCGCACCTTTCTTGATGGTGGATACTGCCATGGGAACATCCCCATGCCCGGTAATAAAGACAATGGGTAGCGGTGCATTTCGAGCCAACAGTTCTTCCTGAAGTTCCAGTCCGCTCATGCCGGGCATCCGTACGTCGGCGATCAGAACTGCAACCTGGTCAGCATCGTAAGTATTCAAAAACTCTTCTGCGCCACTGTATGCTTTGACGCGATAGCCATTGGCTTCCAACAGCCAGCGTAGAGAATCGCGCACGGCCTCGTCGTCATCGACAATGAAGACGGTATTTGAAACGGTGGTGGTGGTCATGCTTGCAACTCCTGGTGATTCGGGTTGGGCTCGGTTTCGTTGTTGTTTGTTTTGCCCGCGTTGGGCAAGGTAAAGCGGAAAATGGTCCCCCCCTCGGGATTCGCGGTTGCCCATAGGCGCCCGTGGTGAGATTCGATGATTGTGCGGCAGATGTTAAGACCCATGCCCAGCCCCTCGGATTTTGTGCTGTAGAAAGGTTCGAAAAGACGTTCGGGGTCTTTCAATCCATGACCGCGGTCGATAACGGCGAACTCAATAACGGCAGATTGATCAGTCAGCACCACATGAAGTGTACGATATTCACTATCTTCCATTGCCTCGACACCGTTTTTCAACAGGTTTAATAATACCTGCTCTATCAGGATGGGGTCGGCAAGCACGTCGGGTAGCGCCTCGGGCAGTGTCTTTTCGATAAGTACCTGTCGCTTGCGGGCATCGATATCTGCAAATGCGATGGCATTGTCAAGAATGCGTGCCGCCGGCACGCGCTGGCGTCGCGGTTCGCTTCGTTTAACAAATTCACGGATCCGACTGATAATCTTGCCCGCACGTTCGGCTTGCTGCGCACTTTTACCCAGCGCATCAAACAGCATTTCCGGCGTGGCCTTTTCCGACTTCAGCATGGCTGAGGCCGCCATGTTGTAATTGACAATGGCAGTAAGCGGCTGATTCAGCTCGTGGGCAAGAGACGAGGCCATTTCACCCATTGTCATCAGGCGACTGGTCAGCTGGATTTTTTCCTGTTGCATGCGCGATTCTTCTTCGTGCTGGCGTCGCTCGGTAATGTCGCGGGCGACCTGAAGCCGAACCCGGCGTCCGTCTGTCCAGGCCAGCATGCGGTGTTGCACTTCAAACCAGCGTTGTGCCGACGGAGAAAACACCTCGATCAGTTCGTCGGTAAAGCGGCCCAGCCGACCGCCCAGCAATTCGCTGTGGCCACTTGATTGCGCACCGAAAAAACGGCGGTAGTTGCGGTTTGCAAACAGGAGTTCGAGGCCGTCGGGCGTGTCGGCCACAACGGAGATGGCGTCGTCCAGGCCTTCAAGCACAGTCATGAAACGTTCATGGGCCGCAGTGAGGGCTTCGCGTATTCGTTTTGGCTCGGTGATGTCAGTCATGGAGGTCATCCAGCCGATTTGCTCGCCGTTGGCATCGCGCAATGGCGATACATACATGCGTGCAGTGAAGCGGGAGCCGTCGCGACGCTGGGCTTCGATTTCCAGGCCACTGCTTGGGGTTCGCCCCGATAAAAGCAGGTCGAGCGTTTCCTGGTGTTCGGCATGCTTTCCTGACACCCAATAGGGGAAAGGGGTCGTGCGTCCGATGAGATCGGCCTCATTCCAGCCGATCATTCGGCAGAAGGCCGGGTTTACGTAGGCGATGCGGCCTTGCATGTCGAATACGCGCATGCCGGTCGACATGGAGTTCTCCATGGCGCGACGAAAACCGGTTTCCGCAATCAGCGCTTCTTCCGCCTTGGTGCGAAAGCGGGTGTAGCGCCACAAGGCCAGCAAGCTCACCACAATGACCAACGATAGCGCAACAACCAGCATCATCAGGCGCTGCTGGCGAATTTCCTGGTCAATTGTCACGAACATGACACTGTCGTTCTGGATGCGCTGCATCCAGAAAAATACCCCCATGACACACAGATAAAGAATCAACACCACAAAGGGCGTTAACCAGTAAAGACCACGTCGCTTCTGTGCCTGTTCGTAGAAAGTGGTTGGGATCAGAGATTTCTTGGTAGGGGCTGCCATAGACGAGATACAAAGTTCAGGCTTTATTCTACCCTTGTCGTGCAAGTCATTGAAACTGCCTAGTCGTGTTCTTGTATTTCATATTATGAAATTATGTGCCATAAAGTGAAATTTTGCTTGCTCAAAGCTGAACACTTTTCTAGAATGGCGTCAGTCTGGACTGACCGGGTCACCGGCCAAGCGCCGATTTTCGCCCTGTGCGGGATCATGCTAAAACCACCAAGTGGGCGTGTGTTGGTCTATATAAAAGTAAACTAGACAGGAGACTCCTAATGTCATCTCTTGAAAAAACGAATGCCGCTGCCGAAGCCTCTGATGTAGACGCGGTGGAAACCCAGGAATGGCTCGACGCGCTCGAAGCGGTACTGGAGAAGGAGGGTCCTGAACGCGCTCACTTCCTGCTCGAACGTCTTATTGATCAGGCACGACGCTCCGGATCGCATATTCCGTACTCTCCCAACACGGCTTACGTAAACACGATACCGCCCGGTTTGCAGCCTGCGTACCCGGGTAATGTTTCCATAGAAGGTCGCATCCGCGCGTTTATTCGTTGGAATGCGATGGCGATGGTGGTTCGTGCCAATCGCAAAACGCCGCCTAATGATGGCGACCTGGGCGGGCACATTGCTTCTTTTGCTTCGTTAGCCAGTATGATTGGCTGCGGGCAAAATCATTTTTGGCATGCCGAAACAGAAGATCATGGTGGAGACCTGGTTTATTTCCAGGGTCACAGTTCGCCGGGTATGTACGCACGTGCTTACCTGGAAGGGCGGCTCACTGAAGAACAGCTCGACCATTTCCGCCAGGAAGTAGACGGCAAAGGCTTGTCTTCTTATCCGCATCCGAAGCTGATGCCGGAGTTCTGGCAATTCCCAACGGTTTCAATGGGCCTGGGTCCCATTATGGCCATTTACCAGGCACGTTTCCTGAAGTACCTGCATGCCCGCGGCATTGCCGATACCAGCAAGCGCAAAGTATGGGTATTTTGTGGCGACGGCGAAATGGACGAGCCGGAATCCCTGGGTGCAATCAGTATGGCCGCCCGCGAAAACCTAGATAACCTGGTGTTTGTCGTTAATTGCAATTTGCAGCGTCTGGACGGTCCGGTGCGCGGCAATGGCAAAATTATCCAGGAGCTTGAAGGCGAGTTCCGCGGCAGTGGCTGGAATGTCATCAAGCTGATCTGGGGCGGGTACTGGGATCCGCTTCTGGCGCGCGATAAAGAAGGTATTTTGCGCAAGATTATGGAAGAAACCGTCGATGGCGAGTATCAAACCTATAAAGCCAACGACGGCGCTTATGTTCGCGAGAAGTTCTTCGGCAAGCATCCCAAGCTGCAAGAGCTCGTCAGCCGCATGAGCGACGAAGATGTTTGGCGCCTTAACCGCGGTGGACACGATCCATATAAGGTTTATGCTGCGTTCCAGTCGGCTTCAAGCCATAAGGGCCAGCCATCCGTGATTCTGGCAAAAACGATTAAAGGTTATGGCATGGGGGATGCGGGCCAGGCCAAGAACCCCACTCACCAGCAGAAAAAGCTGGACATCGATGCCATTCGCGAGTTCCGGGATCGCTTCAATATTCCGGTTCCAGACGACAAGCTGGAAGAAGTGCCGTATGTGAAGCCGGCAGACGACTCTCCGGAAATGAAATATTTGCATGAGCGTCGTGAGGCGCTGGGCGGTTACTTGCCCAAGCGCCGTGTACGCGCCGATGAGTCTTTCAAGTCGCCGGAGCTCGATGCCTTCAAAGCTTCACTTGAGCCGACTGCCGAAGGCCGTGAAATTTCCACCACGCAGGCATTTGTGCGGGTGTTGAACCAAGTGTTGCGCGACAAAGCCTTGGGGCCGCGTGTCGTACCCATTCTGGCCGATGAATCGCGTACGTTCGGCATGGAAGGGTTGTTCCGCCAAATTGGTATTTATGCACCGGAAGGGCAAAAGTACGAGCCGGTCGATAGAGACCAGGTGATGTACTACAAAGAATCGGCCAACGGCCAGTTGTTGCAGGAAGGCATTAACGAAGCAGGCGCATTCAGTTCCTGGATTGCTGCGGCCACTTCTTATTCCACCAACAACCGGATCATGGTGCCGTTCTATGTGTACTACTCCATGTTTGGTTTCCAGCGTATTGGCGACCTGGCTTGGGCTGCAGGCGACATGCAGGCACGCGGCTTTCTTATGGGCGGCACCGCAGGTCGCACAACCTTGAACGGCGAGGGCCTGCAGCACGAAGACGGTCACAGCCATATTATGTCTTCGCTCATTCCGAATTGCGTTTCCTACGATCCCACTTTCGGACACGAGTTGGCAGTGATTATTCAGCATGGCATGAAGCGCATGGTTGAAGACCAGGAAAACGTCTTCTATTACATTACGATCATGAACGAAAACTATGCCCACCCTGGTTTGAAGCAAGGTGATGAGGACGGCATTATTCGAGGCATGTACAAGCTCAGGAGCAATGGTAAAGACAAGGACAAGCTCCGCGTTCAGCTGATGGGCTCCGGCACCATCTTGCGCGAAGTCATGGCAGCCCAGGATATGCTGATGGAAGACTGGGGCGTGAGTTCCGACCTGTGGAGTGTTACCAGCTTTACGGAATTGCGCCGTAATGGCCTGGATTGCGAGCGTGAGCGGTTATTGCATCCCGAGCGCAAGGATTTGCCTGCTCCCTATGTAACGCAGCAGCTTGAAAAAACCAGCGGTCCTATCGTGGTTTCAACCGATTACGTAAAACTGTTTGGTGATCAGATACGGCCGTTTGTGCCCAAAGGGCGTTCATACAGTGTCCTGGGTACCGACGGTTTCGGGCGTTCCGATTTCCGTTACAAGCTGCGTGAGCACTTCGAGGTGGATCGTCGGTTCGTGGTGTTGTCGGCATTGCGTGCGCTGGCCGACGAGGGTGCCATTTCGCTCTCCAAAGTGTCGGAAGCCATCAAGAAGTACGATGTCAATCCCGATAAAGCCAATCCACAATACGCCTGAGCGGGGGAGTCGTCATGAGCAATGTCGTTGAAGTCAAAATACCTGACATCGGAGATTTCGATAGTGTCGAGGTGATCGAGGTACTGGTTGCCGAGGGTGATGCAATTGAGGCGGAACAAAGCCTGATTACCGTGGAGTCGGACAAGGCTTCCATGGAAATCCCCGCGCCGTCTGCCGGCACAGTCAAGTCGCTGAAAATCAAAGTGGGCGACAAGGTCCAGGAAGGTTCCGTGATTCTTGTCCTGGAAGGAGCGCAAACGCAGAAGTCGTCCGACAAAGACGACGCTGAAAAAGCGCCTGAAGCCGACCAGGAAGAAAAGAAACAAACCGACCCGGCATCTAAGGCCGATGCCGCCGAGTCCGCCGGCAAGACACAAGAGCCTGAACAGAAAGCGTCTTCGCAGGCCGGTGGTTCGACATCGGTTGTCATACCCGATATCGGAGATTTCGATGAAGTTGAAATCATTGAAGTGCTGGTCAGTGAAGGTGATTCAGTCGAGGCCGAACAGAGCCTGATTACGGTCGAGTCCGATAAGGCTTCGATGGAAATCCCGTCTTCGGCCTCGGGCACGGTTAAGTCGCTGAAAGTTAAGGTGGGTGACAAGGTAAGCAAAGGAACGGAAATTCTGGAACTTGCCGTGTCGGGCTCCGGTGGCGACAAAAAGTCGTCTCAGGCCTCGGCCAAAGACACCCGGGCGTCGTCAGCAAGCAGCAAGCCTGCTGAGCAAGAGCAAGAGCAAGAGCAAGAGCAAGAGCAGCAGTCGCAAAAGCGTGATGAAGCGTCGGCTGAAGATAAAGAGCAGGCGCAGCGCGCTTCGCCCACGCAGGCATATGAAGAGGATAGTCGTCCACTGCGTGATTTGCCGCATGCTTCGCCGTCGGTGCGCAAATTTGCCCGTGAACTGGGCGTGAACCTGGCTCGTGTCAATGGCTCGGGCAGGAAAGGCCGCATTGTGGCCGATGATGTACGTCAGTTCGTGAAGCAGGCGGTAGCTGGTTCAGGCGCGGGCGGCAGTGGTCAGGCTGCGGGTGGCGGACTTCAGGTCGTGGATTGGCCGAAAGTGGATTTCGCCAAGTTCGGGCCGGTGCAAAACAAGCCATTGTCGCGTATCAAGAAGTTGTCGGGTGCCTATTTGCATCGGAACTGGGTCATGATTCCCCATGTGACGAATAATGATGAGGCCGACATTACTGAACTTGAAGCGCTGCGCAAACAGTTGAACAAAGAGAACGAGAAGTCGGGTGTCAAGGTCACGATGCTGGCGTTTCTGATCAAGGCATGTGTTGCTGCCCTGAAGAAATTTCCGGAATTCAATGCTTCGCTCGATGGCGACAATCTGGTGTTGAAGCAGTATTACCATATCGGCTTTGCGGCAGACACGCCCAATGGCCTGGTCGTGCCGGTTATTCGCGACGCCGACCAGAAAGGCATTCTGGATCTTGCCCGTGAAACAGCTGAATTGGCTGTGCAGGCGCGAGACGGCAAGTTGTCGCCGTCGCAAATGCAGGGCGGTACTTTCTCGATTTCGTCACTGGGCGGTATTGGTGGAACGGATTTCACGCCCATTATCAATGCGCCGGAAGTCGCCATTCTGGGGGTTTCGCGTTCCAGTTTCCAGCCGGTTTGGGACGGTAGTGCTTTCCAGCCACGCTTGATGCTGCCTTTGTCGCTTTCGTATGATCATCGTGTCATCGATGGCGCGGCTGCTGCACGTTTCAACGTATATCTGGGGCAGTTGCTGGCAGATTTCCGCCGTATCGCTTTATAAGGGCCGAATATGAGCAAGTATGAGCTGAAAGTGCCGGACATTGGCGACTTTGATAAGGTCGAGGTCATTGAGGTGTTGATTAGCGAGGGTGACACGGTCCAGGCTGAACAGAGCCTGATCACGGTCGAATCCGATAAAGCCTCAATGGAGATACCGGCAGATAAAGGCGGCAAGGTAGTCAAGTTGCGCGTCAAGGTGGGCGACAAAGTGGCTCAAGGTGCAGTTATCGCCGAAATGGAAGCGCAAGCGTCTGAAGAAGCTGAAGAATCCGGTTCTGCTGATGCCGGTTCCGACAACGAACAGGGTGATACTTCAAAAACCGAAGATGCTGTGTCGGAGGACAAAGGCAAGAGCGAAACAACGGTTTCCGGTTCGTCTTCAGGCAGCAAGCAAAGCCCGGCGCCGGCCGCCGGCCGGTTTTCGGGCTCGGCCGATCTTGATTGCGATGTATTGGTACTGGGTGCCGGGCCGGGTGGCTATTCTGCCGCGTTTCGCGCGGCCGATCTCGGCCTGAAAGTTGTCCTTGTTGAACGATACAGCACGCTGGGCGGGGTTTGTCTTAACGTGGGTTGTATCCCCTCCAAAGCCTTGCTGCATACGGCGGCAGTATTGGAGGAGGCGCAGTCGCTCGAGGCTCATGGCATTAAATTCGGCAAGCCGTCAATCGACCTGGATGCGTTGCGTTCTCACAAAGATGGCGTGGTTTCCAAGTTAACCAATGGCCTGGCAGGCATGGCCAAGGCACGAAAGGTAACGGTGGTAACGGGCCTGGGCCAGTTTGTTGATCCGCATCATTTGCAAGTGGAGACAGACAACGGCACGCAAACGGTTAAATTCGGTTCTGCCATTATTGCCGCGGGCAGCGAATCGGTGAAACTGCCGTTTCTGCCGGATGACTCGCGTGTGGTCGATTCAACCGGTGCTTTGCAACTGGCTTCAATCCCCAAACGCATGCTGATTGTGGGTGGCGGTATTATCGGCCTGGAAATGGGTACCGTGTATTCAGCGCTTGGTGCACGTCTTGACGTCGTGGAAATGCAATCGGGTTTAATGCCGGGGGCCGATCGTGACCTGGTAAAAATCTGGGAAAAAATGAATGCCAAACGTTTCGACCACATGATGCTTGAAACCAAAACCGTTGACGCCAAAGCTGATAAAGATGGTATCTGGGTTACGTTCGAGGGCAAGAACGCGCCGTCGGAACCGCAATGTTACGACGTCGTGTTGCAGGCTGTTGGCCGTACGCCGAACGGTAGCCGCATTGGGGCCGACCAGGCCGGTGTTCAGGTAACCGAACGCGGTTTCATTGAAGTTGATCGACAAATGCGCACCAATGTGCCGCATATTTACGCCATAGGCGATATTGTGGGTCAGCCAATGCTGGCGCATAAAGCCGTACATGAAGGCCATGTGGCTGCCGAAGTCATCGCCGGTGAGAAGAGCTTTTTCGATGCGCGTGTCATTCCCTCTGTTGCGTACACAGACCCTGAAATCGCCTGGGTAGGCCTGACTGAAGAGCAAGCCCGCAAAGAAGGCGTTAAGGTTGACAAGGGCCTGTTCCCTTGGGCAGCATCGGGCAGGGCGATTGCCAATGGGCGTGATGAGGGCTTTACAAAATTGCTGTTCGATGCTGAAAGCGGTCGAATTCTGGGTGGCGGCATCGTCGGCACACACGCCGGTGATCTGATCAGTGAAGTGGTGTTGGCGATCGAAATGGGTGCCGATGCGGTGGATATTGGCAAAACGATTCATCCCCATCCTACTCTAGGTGAGTCCATCGGCATGGCTGCTGAAGTCGCGCATGGCAGTTGTACCGATCTGCCGCCGCAACGAAAGAAATCATAGAAATCGCACCATGTCTTCTTCTTTAACAGCAGCCAGTCCTCTACAGGACTGGCTGACGCATCTTGAAACCATCCATCCCAAGAAAATAGATCTTGGATTGACACGTATTCGCGAGGTGGCCAAGCGTCTGGGCATTAACACGCTGTCCTGCGTGACGATTACAGTAGGCGGCACCAACGGGAAAGGCTCTACTTGTGCGATGCTGGAAGCGATTCTGATTGCCGCCGGCTATAAAGTCGGGCTTTACACTTCGCCTCATTTAATCGATTTCAACGAGCGAATCAGGGTCAATGGCAATATTGCCGATGACGCACAAATCGTTCAGCAGTTTGCCCGCATTGAGGCCGCCCGTGCCGAAATATCGCTCAGCTATTTCGAGTTCGCGACGTTGGCTGCCTTGCTGGCATTTGTTGATGCGCGTGTCGACGCTGCCATCCTGGAGGTGGGGTTGGGCGGACGTTTGGATGCGGTCAATATGATCGATGCCGACTGCGCGGTTGTAACCAGTATTGATCTTGATCACATGCAATGGCTGGGCGATACACGTGACCAGATTGCTTTGGAGAAAGCCCATATATTCCGTGCGCAACGGCCGGCCATCTGCGCTGATCCCGTTCCACCTCAAACGCTGATTGATCATGCCGAGTCAATTGGCGCGGATCTTTGGTTGTTTGGCCGCGATTTCAACTATTCCGGCGATCGTCAGCAATGGGCTTACGGCGGACGCGACAAGCGCCGGCCGGGCCTGGCTTATCCTGCCTTGCGAGGAGCCAATCAATTACTGAACGCCAGTGCCGCGCTTGCCGTCATTGAAGCACTGCATCCGCGCCTGGCGGTGCCGCAACAAGCCATTCGCATGGGACTGGCTCAGGTCTCGTTGCCAGGGCGCATGCAAATATTGCCAGGATCGCCGGTGGTTGTGCTTGATGTCGCACACAACCCCCATGCGGCTGCCGTATTGGCACAAAACCTGGATAACATGCCGTTTTATCCTTATACCCATGCTGTGGTCGGCATGTTTAAAGATAAGAACGTAAAGGAAACACTGCAAAAACTCGCTGATAAAGTGGATCACTGGTATTGTGCCGACATTGATGGCCCCAGGGCTGCTTCGGCTACCGAGCTGGCGCAAACAGTGAAAAACCTGACGGCGTCACGCCCACCGGATGAGGTTGTGACGACCGCGGTTTTCAACGATCCGGTGCAGGCGTTCAAAGCAGCACAGAATCAGGCCCAAGACAATGATAGAATTCTCGTGTTCGGGTCTTTTCATGCTGTTGGCCCGATATTGAAAGAACTCGGTCGCAAGGCGCATTAATACGCGCTTCCTGCCGCATTCACCGCTTGGCCAATCAGGGTTGTTACATGGGTTTATTTTCTCGTGATTCAGGGTCGGGGTCCGACCGCCGCAAATCGGGCCGTTCCACGACGGATTCCCAGGCAAATGAGTTGCGCGTGCGGGCGCGCAGGCGTTTGGTAGGCGCCTTGGTGCTGGTTGTGGCGGCGGTTATTGTGGTGCCGATGCTGATCGACACCAACCCACCTGCCGACGACGCCTTGCAGCCAATTGTGTTGCCGCCGGTTGCGTCCTCTCCCGAAGGCCAGCTCGCTGCAGCCGATACGGGCAGCAACGGCTCAATTACGATCGAACAGGTTGATATTCCAGCTCCCTCAAATAACGATAGTGAAGCCTCCGGCGACGCTGACGGGGCTCCATCGCAAACAGCATCTTCGGCGGCATCAGCAGAAGCGTCGCGTTCCCAGGCCGATAATGTACCGTCGCCAACAGCAGAGAATGCCGCTCCCGGAGCCAATGGGGCTGAAGCCGCTACATCCTCTTCCGCCGCCAGTCGTGCGAACGAACCTGAACCTGAACCTGAGTCTGAGTCGAAACCGGCTCGTGATACCCGTTCCGACGACGGTGCTGTTGCATTGGCTTTGCTTGAAGGCAGACAGCCGCCGGATGCCAGTGCCGGTCAACCTTCGCAGGGTGATAGTGGCAGCTTTGTTTTGCAAATTGCCGCCTACACGACCGAACAAGACGCCAATGCCCGTCGTGAAAAACTGTTCGAAGCGGGCGTGACCAATGCTTTTGTAGAGCGGGCTACCTCCGCAGGCAAGCCCACATACCGGTTGCGTGTTGGGCCTTTCCCCTCGCGTGAGGCAGCTCAGGCTGCGCAGACGCGTTTGCGGGCCCTGGGTTACGACAACGGTTTTATTTCCAGCAAGTGACCAGCTTCGATTACATCCTGCTTGCCATTATTGGGGTCTCGGCCTGTTTGGGGTTGCTGCGAGGCCTGGTCAAAGAGTTGCTCTCGCTTATTGCTTACCTTGCCGCATTTATTGCGGCAGTGTGGTGGGGGCCCAGGGTGTCCATATGGTTATCTCCCTACCTGGAGAATGATCTTCTTCGTACCGCGGTTGCGTACGCTGCGGTTTTCATCGTTGTATTGCTTCTTGTGGGCCTGGTGAACATTACGCTGGCCACATTTATCAAGAAAACGGGCTTGACACCGGCCGATCACGGCCTGGGTGGCCTGTTTGGTTTGTTGCGTGGCGTGTTGATTGTGCTGGTTTTGGTCGCCCTTGGCGGCTATACCGAACTGCCGCGTGAACCGTGGTGGCGCGATGCCCGCTTCGCGCCACTTGCAGTACAAGGAGTGCAGGCGGTTAAGCAGGTTCTTCCCCCGTCTTTGGGGGCCTGGTTGCCTTATTGAGTTGTTTTTTCGGGAATTGAAAGCATGTGCGGAGTTGTAGGGATTGTGGGTCGCAATCCAGTAAACCAAACCATTTACGACAGTTTGTTGCTTTTGCAGCACAGGGGCCAGGACGCTGCAGGCATTGCGACATCCTATGATCAGTTTTTCAGCATGTATAAAGCGCATGGCCTGGTTCGTGATGTATTTCGCACACGTAATATGCGTTCCTTGCCCGGCAATAGTGGTCTGGGGCAAGTACGTTATCCCACCGCCGGCTCCAGCGATAGTGTCGACGAAGCGCAACCGTTTTATGTGAATGCGCCTTTCGGCATTACCTTTGTCCACAATGGTAACCTGACCAATTGGCGTGAATTGCGTGAGGAGTTGTTCCGTATTGACCGCCGTCATATCAATACCAATTCAGACTCTGAAGTCTTGCTGAATATCTTTGCTCATGAGCTGCAGCGAGCGTCAACGGGGGTCTCGCTTGATGAGTCGGCGGTGTTTGAAGCGGTGGCTGCAGTGCACCGGCGTACTCGTGGAGCGTATGCCGTCATCGCCCAAATAGCCAGTTTCGGCCTGGTGGCGTTCCGTGATCCATTTGGTGTTCGGCCTTTGTGCCTGGGTACTCAGGAAACCGACCAGGGTGTGGAATGGATGGTTGCTTCTGAGTCTGTTGCGCTGACCGGTTGTGGCTTTACGTTTGTGCGCGATGTACAACCTGGTGAGGCGATTATTATCGACGAAGATGGCAATTTAAGCAGCCGCCAGTGCGCGGAATCGCCATCTTTAACGCCTTGCCTGTTCGAGTATGTTTACTTTGCGCGCCCCGACTCCTTGATGGATGGCGTGTCTATTTACCATGCCCGCCTCCATATGGGGGAGTATCTGGCCGACAATGTAGCCAAGTCGTTGCGCCTGGGCGAGATCGATGTGGTCATGCCGATTCCCGACTCATCCCGACCTTCAGCCATGCAATTGGCTGCCCGTCTGAATTTGGATTATCGCGAGGGTTTCATTAAAAATCGCTATGTGGGTCGCACTTTCATCATGCCCGGGCAAGCGGTACGCAAGAAGTCGGTTCGTCAGAAACTGAGTGCCATCGATATGGAGTTCAAAGGCAAAAACGTATTGCTTGTTGATGATTCCATTGTTCGTGGCACCACCAGCCGGCAAATTGTTGATATGGCACGTGAAGCAGGTGCTAACAAGGTGTTTTTTGCATCGGCCGCGCCGCCGGTACGTTTTCCCAATGTGTACGGCATTGACATGCCGACTCAGTCCGAGTTGATTGCTTATGGCCGTGATCCGAATGAGGTGGCGCGAGAGATTGGCGCCAATGGTCTGGTTTACCAGGAACTGGCCGATTTGCAGCGCAGTTTGCGCGAACTGAATCCTGCCATGACTCAATTCGAGTCTTCCTGTTTTAACGGAGAATATATTACGGGTGACGTTGACGCGGCCTATCTTGATCGTTTGAGTCAGACACGCGGGAAGGCTGCCTTGGCGCAAGCCAGTTTGAATACGGGAGCTGATGACCGTTAAGCGGGTCAGTTGCCGGCACCATCGAAAGGAAACAGAGCAGTCGGGCGCAACACGCCCGGCTGTTTTTTTTGCGCTGAATAATTTTGATTGACTTGAGTTTTATGTATAAGTTAAATTATGAACATATAGTTCATTTTTGATCATAAAGGATGAGGCATGACAAAACGCATTGGTGTTTCAGGCGCGGGTATCGGAGGGCTAAGTGTTGCAATTGCATTGCAACAGGCGGGCAAAGAGGTTGTCGTGTTCGAGCAGGCAAAGCAGTTTGCCCGGGTCGGCGCCGATATCAATTTAACGCCGAATGCTGTTCGGGCCATCGATGGCCTGGGCCGGGGTGTTGGCGAGGCGTTGCGCCGAACAGCGGCACGTCCGCAATATCGAATCAGTCGAGACGGTTACACCGGGGAGGAAACGTCGCGTATTGAAATGGCTGAAGCGGCGCAGCAGAAGTACGGGGCGCCCCAGCTTACGTTGCATCGTGCCGACGTCATGACTGCCCTGGAAGAAAGCGTTGAGCCGGGTACAGTGAAGTTGGGCAGGAAAGTCGCTCGTATCGAAGACAAGGCCGATGCGGTAACAGTTCACTTTGAGGATGGCGGCCAGGAAACCGTCGATGTGCTGATTGGCGCTGATGGTATTCATTCCACTGTACGCACTGCCATGTTTGGGCCGGAGCAACCTGACTTTACAGGTGTGGTGGCTTATCGTGCCGTGGTCCCCGTGGCAAAGCTGGGTAACCTGCCCAATCTCGACAGTTTTACCAAGTGGTGGGGCAAGCAGCCTGAGGTGCAATTGGTCTCATTCCCGCTTAATCAAGGTAAGGATTTGTTTATTTTCGCCACGACACCGCAGGAAGGGTGGCATCTGGAGTCCTGGACTGCACCGGGTGAAGTCAGCGAGCTTCAGTCGCATTATGTTGACTTCCACGAAGAGGCGCGGGCATTGCTCGACGCGTGTGATTCGGTCTTGAAGTCGGCCCTTTATGTGCGTGACCCTTTGCCGCAATGGTATCAGGGTCGGCAAGTGTTGCTGGGCGATGCATGTCATCCGATGATGCCGTTTATGGCTCAAGGTGCCGGTCAAGCCATTGAAGACGCGGTTGTGCTGGCGCGTTGCTTGAGCTCAACGGATTTCCCCGACCATACAACGGCATTCAAAGTGTATCAGCAGGCGCGTCATGAGCGCACGGCAGAAATACAAATAGCGTCGCGCGGCAATAACTGGTTGAAGTCGGGTACCAATGCCGACTGGGTTTATGGTTATGATGCCTGGTCGATTGAATTGGGTTAGGTCGCAATGGCGAAAGAGTCGGTGGGCCACCACGAGCAGGCAGGTGCGGAAACAGGTGCATTGGTAACACCCATGGTGCGTGGCTTGCGCCTGCTTGAGTATATTGCACAGGGTGGCAGCACCAGTAATCTTAGCGAGGTCGGGCGACTGATCGATGTCAATCGCGTAACTGTAACCCGGTTGCTGGCGACGCTCGAGCAAGAGAATATGATCGAACGTTTGCCATCGGGTGGACATCGGGTCAGCTTGCGTTTTCTGGCCCTGTCTGCAACCGCATTGGGCAATAATGATTTCATGTCGGTTGTGCGGCGGTATGCCTGTTCAATGTGCCATGCGCTGGGCGTCTCGGTTTATTACACCGTCCTGGATGGCACTGATATGGTTTATTTATTGCGCGAAATGCCGCCGTCGGGGCTAATCAGTCATATTACGCTGGGCAGCCGGGTACCTGCCTGGCAATTGGCGCCGGGTAAGGCGGTTCTTGCATGCCAGTCTGACGACGAACTGGAACGAACGTTCGGTTCGTCGTCCCTGAATCCAATTCCCGATTTTGAAGCGTGGATGCGGGAAATAAGCGGTATCCGGGAAACGGGTCATGTGTGGAGCCGGTCTCGCCTGGAAACAGGCATTAATGCCTGTGCCGCTGCAATTGTGAACGCGCATGGCAACGCGGTGGGCGCGCTAAGTGTCGTTGGCCCGGAGCGTGTTTTCGTTGAAGACGTGGCCCTGGAAGGGCAGGCACAGGCAGCTGTGTGTGAGGCGGCACGGGCATTGTCTAAATTGAAACAATGTGATGGTGCGACCTGAAACGGGTATTCAGGCGTTGGCGGTTCACTTCCGGTTTTGATCAGCAGGTTGTGAATGATTCACGCACCTGTGCCGCCGTAGTTCAATGAGAGCGAAAGGGAGCGCGCCGCTTTCTTGACTTGTTCAATGAGCTGCTCGCGTTCAACTTCCGGTATGCGTATATTGGGAACGGTCAGGCCCAGTGCGGCCGTTACAACGCCGGACTCATCAAGAACGGGTGCGGCAATGGTTGAAATATTGGTTTCGAAAAAACCCTCTTCCATGACATAGCCCCGCGCTTTGTCTTTCTGGAGCAAAGTGTAAAGATCGGCTGTGGTTGCAGGGGTGTTGGGGCCGTGCACCTGGAGTTTCTCTTCAGGATAAAGCGCCTGCAGTTGTTCGAAGCTATGGTGGCTTAGCAAAACGCGCCCGAGTACAGTTGCATGTGCGGGAAGTCGGGTTCCAACATGCACCGAACTACTGAAAACCGACGCCGGCGCTACTTTCTGAATATAAATGATATCGCGCCGGTCTCGAATAACCAGGTTGGAGGAGTAGCCTGTTTCGTCACGCAGCCGTTCCAGAATGGGGCGACTCAGTTCAGTCATTGATAAAGAGGCTAGATACTCAAAACCCAGCCTCAGCACGGCCGTGCCCAATTGGTAATCTCGTCCGTTATTCAGCCGTTCTACAAACCCCAGGTTCTCCAGTGTGACGAGCAGCCGGAAAATGGTTGTGCGCGGGACGCTCAGGCGTCGGGCAAGTTCCGGCGCGGTGAGTGTGGGTGTTTGTCGGGAAAACTCGCTGAGTATGCGCAGGCCGCGTTCAAGACCGGGTACTGCATATTTTTCTATATCTTTAGCCGCCATATTCAGTAGAAGAGAGCCCTGTAGTTAACTGGTTTCAGCTTGCCTCAGGTCGATATCAAGCCGGGCGAATGCGTCGATTTCAATACTGAGGCCAGGAAACGCAAAAGCACTGACCTCAATCAGCGTCGAGCACGGGAAAGTACCAGTGAAATACTGTTTGCGCAACTCGGAAACAACCGTTTTATCCTGCACGTTGGTCAGGTAAATAACCAGTTTATAAATATTGTGCAGGTCACCGCCCGCCGACTGCAGCAGGGCACGGATGCGCTCCATGATGCGCATGCCCTGGCCGCGGGTATCCATGGTTTCACCCTGGTCGTTTATAGCGGTGTTTGCAGTTATGCCCGACATGACCACTTCCTGGCCGATAACCAGGCAATTCGACCAGGTTGCGTTGGGAGGTTCGGGAACAGACGGCACCTTAACGTGCCGCACATTCCCGTTCCCATTTGGCAACAGTGCCATTAAACAATACCCCGGTTCAACTGGTCGGTGGCCAGCTTGCGCAGTTGGCGACGTGCACGTGTCACACCGACATCGTGTTGATAAAGGTGTTCGTGCTGGTTGGCATCGGACTCCATTTGCTCCAGAACCACACGGTCTTGTTCCAGCACTGTCCAGTGGCGGGCCTCCAGGCGATTTTTGTAAAGGAAGCGCCATGCGTCACGTTGCCATCCCTCAACTTTACGAACACGCCAGTGGAACACCGCGGTAATGTCGGGCGAAATCGGGGTGTAACAACCGATAATGCCAAAGTTGCCTCCCGGACCGCCTGTTTTAGGGTAGGGGATTTCCAAACGCAGCCAGACCAGCCCTGTATCGGCCCACTCGGACCAGTCGAAGTTAACATCGCGCTGCCCGGCTTTTTCGAAAATAAAGCCTGTGTCTGTATCGCGTAGCTGGAACTCGGCCGAACGCGCACCCAATGACATGCTGTGTGACTGCTTGTGCAGGTACGTCCCGTGCATGGGATCCATTACATTGTCGATGACGTAGCGGTAGCCACCGCGCCACTCGGTATAGCACAGGAAGTCGGAGTATTCGTCGGAAGTGAGCTGCTCGGGCAGTACCAGCGGCGGGGGAGTATCAATGTTTTCAGACGAGTTGTACATGAAGATCGCACCATTGCTTTCCTGTATGTGAAAAGCGCGTGTCGGGCGGGATCCTTCAAGTTTACAGCCCGGATTACCGGGAACAGAAACAACCGTGCCGTCGCAACTGACTTCGACACCATGATAGCCGCAGGCAATTTTATTGCCCAGCGGGATGCCAAATGAAAGCGGGGCGCCCCGGTGGGGACAATGGTCTTCGAGGCAGTGCACTTTGTTATCGGCATCGCGCCAAAGTACCAGTTTGCGACCCAGGCGACGCAATGATACGGGTGTATCTTTGACAAAATGCGATGGGCAGATGGCGTGCCAGTAGTCTTTCAGCCCTTCGGTGAGGATTTTTTCAACTTGCGCTTCGGTTTCAGCGCGGTTTGCTGTTGCTGTACTCATGGAATTTCCTATTGATCTCGTTTAGTCGTTGGCGAGACGCTTAAGCTCTTCAGCCAGATTGTCGGTTGTCCAGGTATCTGCTGTTTGTGGCTGTGGGCCCTGGTCGTTCAAGAAGTTGGCGAGTGCATCGAGCTCGGTAATGTCGGAACCGAACGCACGTTCAATGCTGTCGCCCAACAGATTTTCGTAGGCGGTAGGTTCCTGGCTGCGAGCCTGATGCGGATCAAGATAACAAGGGGTGAGGTAGCGGTCTTGCATTATTGGCCTCCGTTGCGTACGCGTTCCTTGATTCGTTCGCGTACAGGGATAAAGTCATAGGTGGGAAAACATTGGGTGGTGAAGACGCCCCAGGCCGAACGCTCGAGTTCGACATTTACAACCGGGAGTAAATGAGGTGGAACACGCAATGTGACGATTTGTCCAAACCCCATGGCGACTGTCCAGGAAACGATTTCAACGCCTTCCGGAGGGAAGCGATCCCACCATTCAGCCGCTTTGAGTTTGCCTTGGATCGTATCCAGGTTCTGTGATTGATCGTGCTTGAGAAATACAGTTAGTAATGTGGTCTCTGAGGCCATGACGGCTCCGGGTTGTAATCACAGTGCTGCTGTTGCATGAGTTAGAATAGCAAGCCTGTTTAAACGTTCCATATATTAAACAATGTTTTACATAGGGTTAGTGTAGGTGGGGTGGAATGAGCGATCTATCGGTAAAAACCCTATGTTTGATCTTCATAATGATATTAAGCTACTGAAAAATATATATTTTTTTTATTTGAATCGATCTGGTTCCATTTGATTTAATGTTGATTTTTGTCAAATCAAAGCCTGGATAAAGGGTTATCCCTAATATATTACTCTCCTTCAAGAAGATAAAGTCTGTTTAAAGAGCAAAACGTCAGTTCATATATAAAACACCGCTAAGGAGCACACCGCTCATGGTCGAAATTGAATTCCGTGATGTCACCAAGTCGTTTATCGATCGCCAGACATCCAAAACTATCACTGCAGTTACCGATGTTTCCCTGTCTATCAAAAAGGGTGAGGTGGTTTCGCTTATCGGGCCTTCCGGTTGTGGCAAAAGCACCTTGTTGAATATGGGGTCAGGCCTGTACCAGCCCACCGAGGGTGAGGTTTTCGTGAAAGGCAAGCTCGTTACCAAGCCCGTGCGTGAAGTGGCGTTCATGCTCCAGAAAGACCTGCTGATGCAATGGCGCACTATCGAAGACAATGTGGCTTTGGGGCTTGAAATCGCCGGCGTTGGGAAGTCCGAGCGCATGAAGATTGCTCACGAACTTTTGTACAAGTGCCATCTGAAAGGTTTCGAGAAGCATTATCCCTATCAGTTGTCGGGCGGGATGCGTCAACGTGCTGCGTTGGCACGCACGCTTGCCATCGATCCGCACGTTATGTTGCTCGACGAACCCTTTTCGGCGCTTGATGCCCAAACAAAAATGGTGCTTCAACAAGATCTGGCCCAGATGTTGTACGAGAAAGAGCGTACGGCACTTTTCATTACCCACGACCTGGTTGAGGCCATTGCCCTGTCTGACCGTTTGCTAGTAATGAGCGAACGGCCAGGCACCATTATTGAAGAAATCGTCATAGATCTTCCACTGCGCGAGAATCCACTCGAGCGGCGCAAGTTATCAGAAGTTGGGCCCTTGCAGGGGCGCTTAATGGACCTACTGAAAATTGGCAAAGAAGAGTTGGCTCATTAAGCAATTAGGTGTACCCGTTGTTCCTTTTTTGAAATTCCGACACTTACTAAGATCCGGAGGACATAATGAAAAAATTACTCGCCATTACCGCGTTGGGCGCATGTTCGCTTTTCTCCACAACTGCCGCCATGGCAGCTGAAACAGGTAAAGACTTGCAAAAGGTCACGTATTTGTTGCCTGCGCCTAAAACGCTTCCTGCATTCGCACCTTGGCTGGTCGCTCAGCATCAGGGTTATTTCGCCGATGAAGGGCTTGACGTTGAATTCGTGACAGGCAAAGGCGGTGTTGATGTAGCCAAGCAAGTGGGTGCCGGCAACGCCGTTATCGGTGGCGCCATTGGTGACACTTCCATTATTGTGCGCGCCAACGGCGTACCCGTTAAGTCTGTCGCCGTACTGGGCGCAGGCTCGTTAACGCTGATCGCCTCTCATGCCGACAAGCCGGTGAACAAGCCTGCAGAACTGAAAGACAAAGTGATCTCGGTCATGGCTTATACCGACACCACTTACTACTCTTTGCTGGGCACGATGCGTAAAGCCGGCTTGTCTCGTGACGACGCCAATATTCAGGCAGCCGGCCCTGCAGGTGTATGGCAATTATTTGCGTCCGGAAAGTCGGAAGTCATGGCCGGTGTGCCCGACTGGGTTGTGAGCGCTCGCGCTGCGGGCACCAAAGTTCACATTATGCCGCGCGAAGAAGGTTTCAACAGCATGGCCCAGGCCATTCTGGCATCTGATGAGTCCATCAAGAACAATCCCGAGCTGATTCAGAAAATGGTGCGTGCAACGCTGAAAGGCATGACGCTCATCATGAATGAGACCGACAAGGCCGTTGCCTCTTATGTTGAAGCGAACCCCGCATTCAAGGGCAAGGAAGATCAGGTGCGTCAGGTATTCGACCTGTATAACAAATACGTTTATGCAAATCAGGAAGTGCCCGGAACAATGGATCCCGAGCGCCTGGCGAACGTACAGAAATTTTACGTATCCGAAGGTATCGTGAATACAGAGACCCCGCTTGACGAACTCTACACCAATCAATTTGTTGGAGATGGTAAATGAGTTTGGAGTCATCCACGGTCAGTGTTAACCAACCTGTAGGGATGTCTCGTTCGCAAAAGCTCAACCAGCCCAAACCGAAAAAACACTCTACAGGAGGACCTGGTGTGTCTAAACAAACTTTTACTGCGCTTTGTAGTCTGTCTGTCTTGATTCTGGTGCTGGCCGCCTGGGAGTGGATCCCGGTGTGGCTGGATACACCGGCCTATATCTGGCCGGTGTTTTCCTCGGTTGTTGAAGAGGGCATCAGAATGTGGAACACCGGTAATCTGCTGGAGCACTTCGGCATTACCGCGTTCGAAGTTGTAATCGGCTTTTTACTGGGCGCATTACTGGGTCTGTTCGTCGGCGTTGTGCTGGGTTTGTCACCAACGACGGAATCGGTGTTGTCGCCTTACATTCTCGCCTTGCAGATTGCACCAAAAGTGGCGTTTGCGCCGCTGTTCGTCATGTGGATGGGCTACACCATTTACCCGAAGATTCTGGTGGGTATTCTGATCGTCTTCTTTCCCATCATGATTAACGTGTTGTCGGCTATTCGTACAGTTGATCCCGATATGGTCAACCTGGTTCGCACATTGAATGCATCACGGCTGCAGATTTTCCGTCTGGTCGAGTTTCCTTCGTCGTTGCCTGCCTTGTTCTCCGGTTTGCGTATCGGCTCCACCCTGGCTGTTATTGGTGTCACCGTGGGTGAACTGGTGGGTGGTAACCAAGGCCTGGGCTTTTTGCTGGTTGACTCCGAAGGCCAGGGCAACACCGCCGGCGTGTTCGTGGCCATTATTGGCTTGACCATTATCGGGATCGTGGCCTATGCGGCTGTCGTTTGGGCCGAACGTCGTTGCCTGCATTACATCCCGAAAATCACGACCACGACAGCTTAATGGAAACCAACATGCAATCCGATGAAGTTTCTATCACCAAGCAAGGGCTGCTAACGGGACGCCGGATACTGGTAACCGGCGGCGCCCGCGGGCTTGGCCTGGCGTTTGCCCGTCATGCGGGGCGTGCCGGTGCCGCGGTTGTTATTGCCGACATTCTGGCCGATGAATTGCATGCCGCTGCGGAAAAACTGCGTACCGAAGGTATCCAGGCGCACAGCGTGGTATTCGACCAGAGCAATCCGGCATCTGTTACTGAATGCGCAACGCAGGCTGCGCAATTACTGGGTGGGCTCGATGGCCTGGTGAATAACGCAGCCATCACCAACTCCGGTGGCAAAGCCTTGAGCGAGCTCGATATCGATGTCTGGGACAAAGTCATGGCTGTCAATGTACGTGGCACATGGCTGATGAGCCGCGCCTGCTGGCCGGCGCTCAAGGCGTCCGGGCACGGCAGTATTGTCAACCTGGCATCCGATACCTCGTTATGGGGTGCGCAGAACCTGCTTGCCTACGTTGCCAGCAAAGGTGCCGTTATCGCAATGAGCCGCTCGATGGCGCGTGAAATGGGTGTGGACGACATTACAGTCAATGCCGTGGCGCCCGGGTTAACGCTCGTCGAGGCAACCGAATACGTGCCCAAGCATCGTCATGAACTGTATGAAAACCAGCGGGCGATCCAGCGTCAGCAGATGCCCGACGATGTTAGTGGCGTGGTCACTTTTCTTCTTTCAGACCTGTCTCGTTTTGTGACAGGTCAAGTCATGGCCGTCAATGGCGGCTTTGTCATGCATTAACCATAAAGGTGAGTTCTATGAGTGAACAAACAGTAGCTGAAAAACCTTCCTGGGAGCGCCCGGAAGGCGCCAGTTTCGACGACTGGATGCAAACGCGAATCGCGCGTTACTCAACCCGCAAGTATGACTGGGATGCCTTGAAGTTCCAGGCTGATTACGACCCCACCTATCGTCGTGCTCAAATGCGCTACGTCGGTACCGGCGGTACGGGTGTTGCGCAAGACGTTAACACGGTGCCGTCGGAAAACTTTACGTTTTCCACCATGGTTATTCCGGCCGGGCACATTGGCCCGTCGCACTTGCACACCGATGTTGAAGAAGTGTTCTTCATTATTCGCGGCAAGATGAAATTGGTTCTTGAGAAGGATGGTGAGCGATTTGAAACCATTCTGACCGAGCGCGACCTTGTTTCGGTTCCTCCTGGTGTTTATCGCGAAGAGATCAACGTTGGTGATGAAGACGCATTGATGTGTGTGATGCTGGGTGCCAAAAAGCCCATTATCCCAACCTATCCGCCAGACCATCCCCTGTCGAAAATCAAACGCTGATTTTCATTGAGTAAAAAGGTACGATCCGTGTCCCAGCTTATTCCCAGCAGCGAAGTTCAGGCGCCCTCCGATCCGTTTTTTGCATACGAATGCATGAAGACAGGGCAGGGGGATGTCGGGTTGCGTCGCTGTGGTCGGGGGCCGGACACGGTTGTCCTGTTACACGGCATCAGTTCGGGCGCCGACTCCTGGCGGGAGTGCGCCAGTTTGTTGCAGCACGATATGCAGATTATTGCCTGGGACGCGCCGGGCTATGGTGAGTCTGCGTCGTTAACACAAGTTCAGCCCAGCGCGATCGATTATGCACATCGACTGCAAGGCTTGTTGGATGTGTTGGACATTGAGCACTGTATGGTGGTGGGTCACTCGCTGGGCGCGCTCATGGCGTCGGGCCTGGCAAGGCAACACGATCCCCGTGTAACGCAGTTTTTGTTGATTAGCCCTGCATTGGGTTATGGCGGTACCGACAAGGCCAGTGAAGTACGGGCAGGCCGATTCGCCGCCCTGGCTGAAAAAGGTGTGCATGGCATGGCACAAGCGTTGCCCGATCGATTGCTGTCGGCGTTCGCCGTACAAGCGCATCGGCAGGCGGTTACAGCAAATGCCATGAAATTGAACGAAAGCGGATATAAACAGGCGGTTGAGTTGCTTTGTGGCGATGATATTTACCGTTATGCAGACGATTTCCCGGCTAATACCCGCGTGTATTGTGGTGATGCCGATATTGTGACAACGCCCGAGCAGTCGGCTGCATTTGCAAAGCGGTTGGGTTTCCCGTTTGAGTTGATTTCACAGGCAGGGCATGCCAGCTATATAGAGCAGCCGCAGCAGGTTGCAAACCTAATTCATCAGGCCATGTCTAATGTTCGAGGTGTTGCGTGAACATGAATGAACTTGGTCGCCTGGAGGCGGCTCAGCGTTATACGGTGCCGGGACTTGAGCGCGGATTGCGTATTCTTACCGCCTTCACGCGTGGTGAGCCCGTGCTGTCGGCCCCTGAACTGGCACGCCGCCTATCCATTCCCCGATCTACAGTTTTTCGGTTGCTGTCGACGCTTGAGCAATTGGGATTTGTTGAACGTGATGTCAGCGGGCGTGATTATTGTTTGGGTACCGGAGTGCTGCGCTTGGGTTTTGAATGCCTGGCTGCGAAAGAACTGACTGAGCTGGGGCGTCCGATTCTGGAACGCCTGCGCGATACCACCGGCTGCTCGTGCAATCTGGTCGTACGCGACGGGCGCTCTGTGGTTTATGTAGCCAGGGCAGTCGTGCAAACACCCTATGCCAATACAGTACACCTGGGTACCCGCTTGCCGGCACACGCCACGTTATTTGGTCGTGTATTGCTGCGCGATCTGCCTTTTGAGGCGCTGCAGCAGATGTATCCAGAAGAACAATTGCAGGCTGCCACCCCGAAAACGCCGGCAACTGTAATCCAGCTGTATCGCCTGATTCAAAACGATCGGGCGCATGGCTACGTGTTTGACCAAGGCTATTTCGAGCCGAATATTTCCACCCTGGCTGTTCCCGTATTCGGACAGGCGGGGAAAGTGGTTGCTGCTTTAGGTGTGACGGTTTCCGGCCCCAAGTACAGCGCCGATACCATTGATGAATTAGCGCGCAGCGCGTGCGAGGCAGCCCGAGGTTTGTCGGGACTGCTCGACCACGTGACTGCATCCCGTCATTAAGCGTTTGAAAGTTTATGAATAAAGAGGAATGAATGTTCAACCTGGAAGGAAAAGTGGCGGTGGTCACGGGCGGCAGTTCCGGCATTGGTCTGGCAACGGTCAGGTTATTGCTTGAACAAGGCGCCAGCGTTGCATTTTGCGGCCGCAGTGCTGAACGGCTCGAGTCGGTAGCCGCCCAATTGCGCGCAACGCTCCCCCAAAGCCGTTTCATGACACATGTATGCGATGTTTTGAACCCTGAAGAGGTTCGCGCGTTTGCGCAGGCAGTGCGTAATCAATTGGGCAAGCCCAGTATGTTGATCAACAACGCAGGTCAGGGGCGTTTGTCTACCTTTGCCGACACCGATGATCAGGCGTGGGAAGAAGAGCTGCGCTTGAAGTTTTTCTCGGTTATTCACCCGACGCGTACTTTTCTGCCCGATCTTGAAACACAGGAAGACGCAGCCGTTGTTTGCGTTAATTCATTGTTGGCAGCACAGCCCGAAGCCCATATGGTGGCGACCTCGGCTGCGCGTGCCGGTGTCATGAACCTGGTTCGTTCACTTGCCACCGAGTTTGCTCCTAAGGGAATACGCGTAAACGGCATTTTGCTGGGTTTGGTGGATTCAGGCCAATGGCGTCGCCGTTTTGAGGCACGCGAAGATAAAAACCAGACGTGGGAGCAATGGTCTCTTGAGCTGGCACAGCGTAAACATATTCAACTTGGGCGATTGGGGCGTCCTGAAGAAGCCGCCCGCGCCATTGTTTTTCTTGCGACGCCATTGTCCTCTTACACAACTGGCTCACATATCGACGTTTCTGGAGGAGTATCCCGCCATGCATAAAAAGAATGTTGAAGTAACCGTCGGCTCGGCAATTGCCGCCTTTCTTGAAGAATGCGGGGTCAGAACGGCATTCGGTGTCATTTCCATTCATAACATGCCTATTCTCGACGCATTTGGCGAGCGTGGCGTGGTCCGCTTTGTTCCCGCGCGCGGTGAGGCGGGTGGAACCAATATGGCTGATTCCTATGCGCGTACCACAGGTGAATTAGGCGTTTGCCTGACCAGCACAGGTACGGCAGCCGGCAATGCTGCAGGCGCCATGGTGGAAGCCTTGACAGCCGGCACGCCCATGCTGCATATCACCGGACAAATCGAAAGTCAGTATCTCGATCAGGGCCTTTCCTATATTCACGAAGCGCCCGATCAACTGACCATGTTGCACGCGGTATCCAAAGCGGCGTTCCGTGTTCGCAGCGCGGAAACGGCACTGAGTACCATCAAGCATGCCGTGCAAATTGCCATGACCGCGCCGACAGGGCCGGTTAGTGTTGAAATCCCCATTGATATTCAAGGTGCGCTCATCAGCATGCCGACCGATCTGCGTCCATTGGAAGTGCCGCTTTACCAGCCGTCGGAAGCATCACTGGATCGCCTGGCCGAACGCTTGTTGCAAGCAAAGCGTCCGCTGTTGTGGCTGGGTGGCGGGGCGCGACATGCGAGCCAGGCTGTTCAGCGTTTGATGAAGATGGGTTTTGGCGTTGTGACCAGTACACAGGGCCGTGGCATTGTTCCGGAAAACGACCCGCAATCGCTGGGTGCTTTCAATCTGCACAAGCCCATTGAGGCCTTTTATCAAACCTGCGATGCCATGCTTGTGGTGGGTTCCCGCCTGCGCGGTAACGAAACACTGAAGTACCAGTTGAAACTGCCGCGCCCCTTGTACCGGGTGGATGCAGATCCGGCCAGCGAAGGGCGTTGCTATGAAACCGACGCGTTTGTGCATGGCGACTCGAGACTGGTTTTGGAAGGTCTGGCTGATCGGCTGGAAGGCAAGATGCAGGTCGAGGCTCAATTCCATAGCGATTTGCAAGCTGCCAAGCGGGCTGCAGCTGACAGTTTGGTTGATGGCCTGGGGCCTTATTCTGCTTTGGTGGAAGCGTTGCAAGCTGCCGTTGGACAGAACTTCAATTGGGTACGCGACGTTACTGTTTCCAACAGCACCTGGGGTAACCGTTACTTGTACTTGTTCGATCCCAAGGCCGGTGTTCATGCACTGGGCGGCGGTATTGGCCAGGGTTTGGCGATGGGTATTGGCGCGGCAATCGGTGCGGCCCAGACGCATTCCGGCAAGAAAACATACTGTCTGGCCGGAGACGGCGGTTTCATTCTGAATTTGGGTGAATTGGCTACGGCAGTGCAGGAAAAAGCCAATATGGTCATTATTCTGATGAACGATAAAGGTTATGGCGTCATCAAGAATATTCAGGACGCGCAGTATGGTGGACGCAGACATTACGTTGACCTTCATACGCCTGATTACGCCGGCTTGTGCCAGTCGCTTGGCATCCCACATGCCAAGGTCAGCAACCTGGAGAGCATTGGCGAGGTTTTGCAAACTGCCATCGCAACCGACGGTCCGTTCATGGTGGAGGTCGACATGTTGTCGATTGGTAAATTCAAAACGATTTTTGCCGGCCCCCCGGTAAATCAGCCTGAACCCATGACAATGAACTCATAAACAAAGGTAGATAATGACAGTAGAAAATATCGCGCTGGTTGGGTTTGGTGCCATTGGTCGGTCGGTGTTCGATCTGGTTGCCGACGATTCGCGTTTGCAGATCAGTCGTATCGTGGTGCCGGCCGAGCATGTCCAGCAGGTGAAAGAAGATTTGTCACAGCGCCAGGATGCCGCCCAGGTCGTGGTGTCTGACCATATCCTGGATAATGGCCGGCCAGACCTGATTGTTGAGTGTGCAGGCCATAGTGCGATTGAAACACATGTTTTACCGGCTTTGGAGGCGGGCACCCCTTGCATAGTTGTTTCCATTGGGGCGTTATCCGAACCCGGCTTGCCGGAAAAGCTGGAAGCGGCAGCGCAAGCCGGTGGCACGCAGGTACAGTTGCTCTCGGGCGCCATTGGCGGTATCGACGCTCTGGCGGCTGCACGTGTTGCCGGGCTTGATGAAGTGACGTATGTTGGTCGCAAGCCGCCCCTGGGATGGCTGGGTACCCCGGCCCAAGAAAAACTGGATCTTCACAACCTGAAAGAGAAGGCCCTTTTTTTCGAGGGGTCAGCTCGCGATGCTGCTCGTCTTTTCCCTAAAAATGCCAATGTGGCCGCCACATTGTCGTTGGCTGGAGTCGGCCTGGACAAAACCACAGTCAAGCTTTATGCCGACCCAACCGTATCAGAAAATATTCACTACTACGAAGCGCAGGGTGCATTCGGCTTTATGGGTGTAACACTGAAAGGCAAGCCGCTGGCCAGTAACCCGAAGACATCCGCATTAACTGTTTATAGCGTTGTGCGTGCGCTGAAGAACCGCGTACAACCCGTCGTTGTGTAATTCGCCTTTTGAGCGAACAGAACGAATGCGCTTGATTGCATGAAAGGATAAGTAATGAGCAATGAACTACTGCCGATTTGTATTGCCGGACAATGGCGTTTGGGCCAGGGCCCGGAATACACCACTTATTACCCCGCTACGGGCGAGGCTGTTGCGTCATTGAATGCAGCCGGCCCGCAAGACGTCGAAGACGCGATACAAGGCGCCCAGAAAGCGTTTGAAGACAGTGGCTGGCCGCAGCGCAAGCCGCATGAGCGTGCTGCGGTGCTGTATCGCATTGCTGAACAGATTCGTCGCGAGGCGGAAGAGTTGGCGCAGTTGCAACGCCTGGATAACGGTAAACCCATCAATGAAACCCGGGCACTGGTAGCCAGTGCGGCCGGTACCTTCCAGTTTTTTGCGTCAGCTTGCGAGACACTTGAAGAATCATTGACGCCATCGCGCGGTGATTATTTAACACTCAGCATTTACGAGCCCATGGGGGTTGTTGCGGCAATTACACCCTGGAATTCGCCCGTTGCCAGTGAGGCGCAGAAAATTGCGCCTGCTTTGGCCGGGGGCAATGCGGTTGTCGTTAAACCTGCTGAAATTACGCCTTTGCTGGCACTTGAGTTGGCGCGCATTTGCGAAGAAGCCGGCTTACCCAAAGGGCTGATCAGTGTCCTGCCTGGCAAGGGCTCTGTCATTGGTGACTTGATTACGCGTCATCCTTTGGTGCGCCGGGTTTCATTCACCGGCGGCACGGCGGTGGGTCGGCATATAGCCGGTATTGCCGCCGATAAATTCATGCCCGCCTCGCTGGAATTGGGTGGCAAGTCACCCACCATGGTGCTGGAAGACGCCGACCTTGATCACGCCGTTTCCGGTGTTTTGTACGGCATTTTCAGTTCTTCGGGCGAGTCGTGTATAGCAGGCTCGCGCCTGTTCGTGGCCGAGTCGCTTTACGACACATTCATGGAGCGCCTGGTCAAAGGTGCAGAACAGTTGCGTGTCGGTGATCCTTCCAACGAACAGACACAAATGGGGCCGCTCATTAGTGAAAGCCACCGCGCTTCGATTGAGCGTTATGTGCAAAAAGGGCTGGATGAAGGGGGGCGTTTACTCACTGGCGGGAAGCGCCCGGCCGGTGAGCTGTACGATAAGGGCAGTTACTACCTGCCTACCATTATCGATGGATTGGATAACAATGCCACGATTTGCCAGGAAGAGATCTTTGGTCCGGTATTGGTCGCCATGCCATTTAAAAACCTGGATGACCTGGTCGAACAGGCCAACGACAGCGTGTATGCGCTGGCCGCCGGGATATGGACCAAAGATTACAAGAAGGCCTGGAATCTGGCGCGTGCGGTTAAAGCCGGTAACGTGTGGATCAACACCTACAAACTGTTCTCCATTGCCACGCCGTTTGGCGGCTGGCGCGATAGCGGTCTGGGTCGCGAGAAAGGGCGTCAGGGTATTTTGCAATATATGGAACAGAAAAGTATTTACCTTGGCATGAATGACAACCCCATGCCGTGGGCCGGCTTGTAAGCTAAAGGAGTCATGATGAAAGTAATGGGCATCGACGAAATTACCTACGGGGCGAACGATTTCGACACCTGCAAGAAGTTTTTCAGCGATTGGGGCCTGACGTTAGCGAACGAATCGGCTGCAAAGCTTGTCTTCTCTACCTTGAACGGTTGCCGCGTGAATGTGGTTCGCGAAGACGACCCGGCGTATCCCGCTCCCATCGAGCAAGGGCCAACCTTGCGCGAAGTGGTCTGGGGGGTGTCATCCGACGATGTCATCACTGAATTTGCGCAGCGCCTGGCGTCTGTTGCGGGCTATAAGCACGACAACGGGCGTGTTTCCTGTATTGATCCGAATGGCCTCTTGGTCAGTTTTCAGCTGACACAGAAAAAAGAGGTGGAAGTCGAATGCGGCGAGTCGAACACCTGGAACAGCAAGCCCCGGCGCAATGCGCCCAGTCCCATTTATGAACGGGCGCAGCCTGTTGAGGTCGGGCATGTTGTCTTTTTTGTGAAAGACCTGGCGGCAGTGGAAACGTTTTATGTGGAAAATTTCGGGTTTGTGCCGTCTGATCGCTATCCGCAGCGCGGTGTATTTCTTCGCTGCGACCCGGACGGCGGCCACCACGATCTGTTTTTGCTGCAAACACCGGATAAAAAGGTGGGCCTGAATCACGTTGCTTTCGCGGTACGTGATATTCATGAAGTGTTCGGCGGCGGTTTGCATTTCGACCGTTGTGGCTGGAAAACTCAGTTGGGCCCAGGTCGTCACCCGATCTCTTCAGCGTATTTCTGGTATTTTATGAACCCCGCCGGTGGGTTGATCGAATACTATGCCGACGAAGATCAACTGGATGAAAACTGGGTTCCACGCGAGTTCGAGCCCGCTCCAACCCGTTTCGCCGAATGGGCGGTAGATGGCGGGTTGGATGGCCATACCCGGCGCCAGAAGAACGTGGGTGCGCCAGAAGGAAAGTTTCTGACTGACAAGAAGTAATATTCTCAGTCTTGTGCAATGTACGACACGACGCCCCGGAAGCTGAACTTGCATTCTGCTTCCGGGGCGTTTCTTATTCTGTAGAAGTTCGCTGAACTTTCGTGCCTTATGTGTATGCGATAAGGCACAAAAAAACCGGGTTTGTTTTCACATAACCCGGTTTAAAACTCAAATCTACGTATTGCATTTTTGCGTTGGCGTAGAGGTTACCGCTAACGACTTGGATAAACAGATCGGGCATTTAAGCCCGACCTGTTAAAGCATCATGCTTCGATTAGAAGCTGTGACGCAGACCTGCCATTACAGCAGTTTGGCTTTGACCAACGTTCGGGTTGATACCAGCTGTACCACTAGTAGCCGACAGTGCGGTTGCATCGTCGTTATCCATGTATGCAGCGGATGCATAAACGGATGTGCGCTTGGACAGCGAGTATTTCACACGAGCAACGTAGTACCAGACTTTCTGGCTGCCAGCAGCTGCGTTCTTGTAACGAACGTAGTTAACAGCACCGTCGACGGTGACTGCAGGTGTGATGCCATAAGCAGCGCCCAAGGACCACAGGTCAGAACGGTTACCCAGACCACCGCCAACGCCGAAGATGCCGTCGTTTTTACGGTTCAAGTATGTCAGGGCCACTTTCAGGCTATCCCACTTAACGTAGGCGTTAGCCAGAATACGACGGTCTTTGTCGTCTTGACCCAGGCCGTAGAAGTTACTACCGGAGGGATCTTGACCTGTGATGACGTCATAAGCAGCGTTTACACCCCAGCCGGCAGCGTTGTAGCCAGCCATGAACGAGTATGCACCGCAGGCGCTGTTGTCGTCATAGTCAACGCCACAGTTGGTACCACTCGGTGTGCCACGTGTGCCTGCGTTGGGACTACCCGCTGGATACGCCAAGCCTGTAGCTGGGTCGACTGCAGGAGGACCTCCCGCATTCACATTGTCACGGCCACGGGCCCAGGCAGCACCGAAAGTGAAGTTGTCAAAGTTGCCGCGGTATGTGATGGCGTTATCCATACGGGCGTTGGGGATGTATGCATCAATTGCGCCGAAGCCGTTGGCGTTGGGGCCCATGATGTCACCGTGGATATTCGCCCAGAACAACATGTTGTATTGACGACCGAAGGCCATTTGACCCCAGTCACCCTTCAGACCAACCCAAGCCTGACGACCGAACAAACGGCCACCTTGGTTGGATGTGCCTGTACCAGGATTGAAGCCTGATTCCAGGTTGAAGACGGCGCTAAGGTTGTCGGAGAGTTTTTCCGTACCACGCAGACCCCAGTATGAAGGCCAGGAGGAAGTCAGGTTAGTGAAGTGAACCGAGCTGTTGCTACCGCCAGCGCCGTCGGCGATGTTGTTAACATATTCAACAGCTGTGTCGATGTTACCGTAAAGGGTAACGCTTGTTCCCTGGGCGGATGCCAGCATCGGGAACGAGAGGGCCAGGCCCACTGTAAGTGCTTTTAACTTCATTGGTTAGTTCTCCAACGTTGATGAAAATTATGCCGTTTGGCGGCACTGTTTTAGTAATGCAACCAACTGCGTCACTTTACTACTAACTGTAAATTTTTTGCACCGGGAAACTCGGTTATCTGTGTTGCAAGGCATTCAGTTGGTATGGTCAGTTTGGCACATTCCCACTGTTTTGCCCTACATTGTTTTTCGTACGTAATTGCTTGATAACTGTACGTTTCCTGAGCGTTGAAGTGAGTGTAAAGAGGGTGTCATACGAGCACGATACGGGTTAACCCTTCGTTAGGCCGATGTGTATTAAAAAAACAACGTAATTATGACGATTTGATGAAGGCGCCAAGAAAAGTGTGGTTTTAAAGCTGCAGTTTTAAGCGTGCTGAATGTTGTAAAAATATGACGCTTCCAAACCACACAAGCATGCAGAGGACAAGGTTAGCGCCGGCGGATCAGCACCGCAACGCTTAAAACGGCCAGGATTGCGAAAAGGCCCATGCTCCAAAGCGCATATTCGAGACCCATCAGGTTGATTCGAGCATCCATGCAGGTCGCGTAAATGCCGAACAGCCATGGCAGGTTGGCGTCCAGGCCCGAAGCAACCATAAAACGGTCGGCAAAGGTTTGAGCACATGAGAACATATGTGCTGCAACGGAGTATTGGTACCAGGCGGCCGTCACGCCCAATAAGCTGAGGATCAACGCGACGCCGGCCGCAATGCGATGACCCAGGCCGGGGCGCAAAATCAGCACGCCAACCCAGCACGCAAGCGCAATGACTATATATATAAGACGTTGCAGCACGCACCATGCACATGGCTGCATGCCGAATACATGTTGTGACACCAGAGCGACGCCCACAGCACCGATGCATAAGAAAGCGATGGCGTGAAGCAGTTTGGTTGTAGTCTTCATGGGTGGTGGGTCAGTGCGGGTTAATAAAGGCTGGATTGGGCCGTAAGGGCCGGACTGGGATTGTCGCTTAAGCGCGCCAGCAAATTACGTTCGAATTGTAACTGCGCCCGGGGGTGTTCCAGCGCATCCCCTTGGATAATAAATACATCCTCGACGCGATCGCCCAAAGTTAAAACCTTGGCCATCTGCAGGTTGATATCGTGGCGCACAAACACCTGAGCCAGACTGTAGAGCAGACCAGGACGGTCTGATGCCGTGACGGCAAGACGCCACGATTTGGAGTTTTCGTCGGGTTGCAGTTCTACATTTGGGACGACGGGGAATACCCGAGACTGACGTGACATGCGGCCAACAATAGGTCGTTGTGTTCCGGCGTTGTCAGGCAGCGCCTTTTGAAGCGCATCAGTTAATTCATGCTCAACCAGGCTGGCCCACGAGCGGTAGTCGGTATCGTGACTGGGCAACAGTACGATAAAGCTGTCGAGAGCCCAGCCGTGACGGGTGGTGTGAATGCGTGCGTCTTGAATGCTGAGCGTGTGTTGATCGAAATAGGCGCAGATGGCAACGAAAAGGTCGGGCTTGTCTTTGGCGTACACCATAATCTGCAACCCCTGGTTCTGCCCAATCACGCGTGCCTTGACCACAGGTTCAATTGCATTTACCCGGTAATATAAATGTCGCGTATGCCAGGCAATTTCAGCCGCGTCGTGACGCAGGAAGTAGGCGACATCCAGCTCTTTCCAGAAAGTGTCGCGTGCTTCGTCGCGCAAACCCATCAAGCGAATTTCCGAACTGGCCGCTTGTTTTCGTTGTGCCAGCACGGTGCCTGTGTCTGGCTGGGCTCCGCCCAGCGCTTCCAGGGTCAGGTGATACAGGTCTTCAAGCAACTTGCCTTTCCAGGAGTTCCATACTTTCGGGCTGGTACCGCGAATATCGGCAACCGTAAGCAGGTACAGGGCGGCCAATCGTCTCTCGGTTTTTATATGGCGGGCAAATTCGTGAATTGACTGTGCATCGGTGAGGTCACGTTTTTGCGCGAACTTGGACATGGTGAGATGCTCATGTACCAAAAACACGACCAGCTCCGTATCATCTTCATTCAGATTATGCGTTTTGCAGAATCGACGCGCGTCGCGCGAACCCAACTCGGAATGGTCGCCACCACGCCCTTTTGCAATGTCGTGATAAAGCGCGGCAATATAAAGCAGCCATGGACGATCCATGTCGGCGATCAGTTGGCTGGCAAGGGGGTATTCCTGGGCGTGTTCCGGCATGGTGAAGCGTCGGATATTACGAATAACACGCAGAATGTGCTGGTCGACCGTATAGGCGTGGAACAGGTCATGCTGCATCTGGCCTACAATCTTGCGGAATTCCGGCAGATAACGTGGCAGGATGTTCAGCAATGTCATGCGTCGCAATGCATGCACAATACCTCGTGGCTGCTGCAGTATTTGAATAAAAAGGTAACGATTGATCGGGTTGCGCCTGAATTGTGTATCGATCAGGCGTCGCGCATGCCACATGGCCCGCATGACCTGGGCCGATAAGCCCGTTAATTCGGCATGCTCCTGCATGACCAGAAAGGCGCGCAGCAGCAGTGTCGGGTTGCGCTCGAAAGCGTCGGGCAACTGGGTATCAAGCCGGTTGTAGGCTACGCAGAAATCATCGTCCAGAGCACGCCATTCTCCGCGTGTTTCGGGGAACAGGCGTTCCTCGAACGTCTGCATCAGGATTGTGTTTAACTGGTTCACCACCCGGGCTGCCCAGTAGTAGCGCTGCATGAGCAATTCGCTGGGCCGGCGCGTGCGCGTGGCCTCAAAGCCGTAAATCTTGGCAAGAGAGGGTTGCAGGTCGAACAGCAGGCGGTCTTCTCTGCGCCCGGCCAATAAATGCAGTTCAATCCGCAGGCGCTTGAAAGCCAATTCGGCACGACGCAAGGCACGGTATTCCGAGGGCGTCAGTAAATCGGTCTGGCCGATTTCACGCCAGGTTTGCCCAATGCCGGAGGCTTGTGCAATCCATAGCAAAACCATCAGGTCGCGCAGGCCGCCCGGCGCCTCTTTGCAGTTGGGTTCCAATGCATAAGGCGTATCCTGGTGGCGTGTATGCCGTTGCTGCATCTCCGATCGCTTGGCCTGAAAAAATGCGCGCGGATCGCGTTGGGACGCCATGGTACTGGCCAGTTGTGCCAGCAGCGGTTTGCTGCCTGCAAGCCAGCGGCACTCCATCAGGGCGGTTTCTACCGTAATGTCGTTGGCGGCTTCGCGTTGGCAATCCTCAATCGTGCGCACACTGTGGCCAACCTCAAATCCCAGATCCCATAAGGCAGCAACCAGTTTCTCAAGTCGGGCCAGATCGTCGCCCTTGGGCTCCTGCGCAAGCAAAATCAATACGTCGATATCGGAATAGGGATACAGTTCGCCGCGTCCGTAACCGCCCACTGCGGCAAGTGCTGCGTTATGAGGCAGCGGTGCCGACTTCAGAATTTCACGCAAGGTCTGGTCTGTAACGCGCCGCAAGGCGGTTAGCAGTATCTCCGGCCGCAAATGGCGCCGGTAGCTTTCGATAGCGCGCTGACGCTTTTCAGTGTAAGTGTCCCGAAGCGAATGCAGTTGAGCGAACGTCATTGAAGCGTGGCGTGTGAAAAATTAAGAAAGATGCGGTAGTCCGTAACCTTTTGCAAAGGCGGGGGCTTTGGGCATGTTGGGTGACACCGTGAGCACTTCATAAGCTGACTCTGTCACCAGTACACTATGTTCCCACTGTGCAGACAGGCTGTGATCACGTGTAACAACGGTCCACCCGTCGGCCAATTGGCGAATATCCTTGCGGCCTGCGTTAATCATGGGTTCGACCGTGAAAATCATGCCGGGTTCCAGTTCGATGCCGGTGCCGGTTTTTCCATAATGCAGAATTTGCGGGTCTTGATGAAATTTTTGCCCCACACCATGGCCACAATATTCCCGAACTACAGAAAAGCCCTGTTTTTCAGCATGTTTCTGAATGGCTGAGCCGATGTCGCCCAGCCGTGCGCCGGGTTTGATCTGTTCAATACCCAGCCACATGCATTCATAAGTGGCCTCGACCAGGCGCCTGGCAAGAATGGAGGGCTCGCCAATATAGAACATACGACTTGTGTCGCCAAACCAACCGTCTTTGATGACGGTAACGTCTATATTCAGGATGTCTCCGTTTTTCAGTACCTTATCACCTGGAATGCCGTGGCAGATCACATGATTGACTGAAGCGCAAATGGCGCCGGGAAAAGGGGGATAACCAGGAGGAGCGTAACCGACCGTGGCGGACTCAACGTTAAGTTCATTAGTAATGTAGTCGACGCACAAGCGGTCCAATTCCCCGGTGGTGATCCCGGCACGAACGTGCGTTGCCAGGTAGTCGAGAGTTTGTGCCGCTGCCTGGCAGGCGGCGCGCATTTTGTCGAGGTCGAGTGGATTGGTTACCAAAGGAATCATAAGAACTTGAGAAAGTTAAACAAAAGATAGTAGAATTATAGGCTTTCCTGAATTTGGCGGGGTTTAAAAGCTGCAATGTATAAAGCTGCAATGCGGTACCTGCAAATCAACGCCAACAGGAAGGAAAATTGAAAAATCAATGTTGGAAAAATCGCGTGCCTGGCCGCACAGGGTGTTTGAGCCAAACCAATACAGTAGCAGATTGGTGAAATCAAATCATACGAGCCTGGTACAAGACCTAACCCTTGGAGAATATTATGTCTTTAATGCGTGAAATGCTGGAAGCCGGTGTGCACTTTGGCCACCAAACTCGTTTCTGGAACCCCAAAATGGCGCCCTATATCTTCGGCGCCCGTAACAAAATCCACATTGTTAATCTCGAACGTACGGTTGAAAAGTACATTGAGGCTGCAAAATTCATGCGTCAAACCGCCGCGCGTGGCGGCACCATCCTGTTCGTGGGTACCAAGCGCGCCGCTCGTGAAATTGTTGCCGAAGAGGCCTCGCGTTGCGGTATGCCTTACGTTGATGCACGCTGGCTTGGCGGCATGATGACCAACTTCAAGACGGTTAAAAGCTCAATCAAGCGCCTGAAGGATATGGAAGCGCAGAAGGCCGAAGGCACAACTGAGCTGAAAATCAAGAAAGAAGCATTGATGTTCGAACGTGAACTGGAAAAGCTGAACAGGGCGCTGGGCGGCATTAAAGACATGAACACTTTGCCTGATGCGTTGTTCGTGATTGACGTGGGCTTCCACAAAATCGCCATTGCCGAGGCACGCACCCTGGGTATTCCTGTTGTCGGTGTGGTTGATACCAACCATTCACCCGATGGCATCGATTATGTCATTCCCGGCAACGATGACTCTACCAAGGCGATCTCGCTGTACGCGAAAGGCATGGCAGACGCGGTCCTGGAAGGGCGCGAGCAAAGCCTGAATGGCCTGGTTGAAGAACTGGCGGAAGGCGAAGAAGAGTTTGTCGAGGTTGAAGAAGAAGCGCGCGGAGAGTAATTCCCGATGCGAAGCGTCTAAGCAGACGTTTCATTCAACCATTTACCCGCGCCCCGGTTTTACCCGGGGCGCGTCTTAATGAACTGGAGAATAATGTGGCCCAAATTACCGCATCAATGGTTAAAGAACTGCGCGAAAAAACCGACGCACCCATGATGGAATGCAAGAAAGCATTAACTGAAGCCGAAGGCGACCTGGCGCGTGCTGAAGAAATCCTGCGTGTAAAGCTGGGTAATAAGGCCAGCAAGGCTGCCAGCCGTGTTACTGCAGAAGGGCTGATCGCGGTCGACATCGCTGCCGGCAACAAGCAAGGCGCGGTTGTTGAAGTCAACTGTGAAACTGACTTCGTGGCCAAGAACGATGACTTTATCGCTTTCGTAAACGACGTGGCTTCGCTCGTTACAGAAAAGAATCCTGCCGACGTGGCGGCATTGTCGGAAATGGCTTTCCGCGACGGTACTGTTGAGTCAGTGCGTACTGGCCTGATCGGCAAAATCGGTGAGAACATTTCGGTTCGTCGCTTCCAGCGTTTTGAAACGGAAAACAAGCTTGCCTGCTATGTTCACGGCGGCAAAATCGGTGTGCTGGTCGATTTCAATGGCGATGATGAGGTCGGCAAGGACTTGGCGATGCACATTGCCGCCACCAAGCCTAAAGCATTGGACGCCGACGGCGTGGCCGCTGAGGATATAGAGAAAGAGCGTTCGGTTGCTCAGCAGAAAGCCACGGAATCGGGCAAGCCGGCCGACATCGTCACCAAGATGGTCGAAGGATCGGTTGCCAAATTCCTGAAAGAAGTAACGTTGTTATCGCAGCCTTTCGTGAAAAACGACAAGCAAACGATTGAGCAGATGCTCAAAGCCAACAGCGCTGGCATAGCCGGCTTTGCGTTGTACGTTGTTGGCGAAGGTATCGAGAAAAAGTCCGAAGATTTCGCTGCTGAAGTTGCTGCTGCAGCCGGCAAGGCATAAAGTACGGTTACGACTACTTCGCTTAGCGTATCATTCAGTGTAATAATGCCCGGGCACCCTGTGCTTGGGCATTATTACGCATTAGCGGCTCGGCCGGACTATTTTCTCGGGAAAATTACCTATGACCTCCAGATCGTACAAGCGTGTTCTTCTTAAACTGTCCGGCGAAGCGCTGATGGGGGAAGATGCCTTTGGGATCAATCGAACGACCATTTTGCGCATGACAGAGGAAATTGCCGATGTTGTGGAGCGACATGGCGTTGAACTTGCCATTGTGATTGGTGGCGGCAATATTTTCAGGGGCGTAGCCCCCGGCGCCCAGGGCATGGATCGTGCTACCGCCGACTACATGGGCATGATGGCCACTGTCATGAATGCGCTTGCATTGCAAGATGCGCTGAAGAATCGAGGCGTTGATGCCCGTGTTCAATCGGCCTTGAACATTGACCAGGTCGTTGAACCCTATATCCGTCCCAAGGCTTTGCGCTATCTTGAAGAGGGCAAGGTTGTGATTTTTGCCGCCGGTACCGGTAACCCTTTCTTTACCACTGATACTGCCGCGGCATTGCGTGGCGCGGAAATCGGCGCGGAAGTGGTCTTGAAAGCCACCAAGGTCGACGGCATCTATAGCGCGGATCCCAATAAGGATCCCGACGCAACGCGGTACAGCCGAATCAGTTTCGATGAGGCCATTGTGCGGCGCCTGGAAGTGATGGATGCCACTGCATTTGCGTTGTGTCGCGATCAAAAGCTACCTATTAAAGTTTTTTCAATCAACAAACCCGGGGCTCTGGAACGGGCTGTGTCGGGTGACGAAAATGAAGGAACTTTGGTTCACGTTTAATCGGAAACAAGGATTGAAGAATGAGCTTGTCTGAAATTAGAAAAAATACCCAGGACCGCATGGGGAAAAGCATAGAGGCTTTGAAGACCAATCTGGCCAAAATTCGAACGGGTCGCGCTCATGCAGGAATTCTGGATCATGTGCAGGTCGAGTATTACGGTTCATTGGTGCCGGTGGGTCAGGTTGCCAACGTCAGTGTGGTTGATGCCCGTACCCTGAATGTGCAGCCTTACGAAAAGACGCTTGTCGGCCCCATCGATAAGGCTATTCGCGACTCCGATCTGGGTTTGAATCCCTCGGCCATGGGTGAAAGCATCCGTGTTCCCATGCCGGCACTCACGGAAGAGCGCCGGCGTGAACTGACCAAGGTTGTCAGGTCTGAAGGCGAAGACGCCAAAGTAGCGATTCGAAATCTGCGTCGTGATGCCAACGATAGCGCGAAAAAGCTGGTGAAAGATAAAGAGATTTCAGAAGACGACGAACGTCGCATGCAAGATGAAGTTCAAAAGCTCACCGACAAGCATGTGGCAGAGATTGACAAAATCATCACTCAGAAAGAAGCTGAAATCATGACGGTTTAAACCGTCAGCATCCTTTACCTTATCCGCATGACCAAGAGCTCAACGCAAACCATTCCTGAATCAACAGAAACGCCACGGCATGTGGTGATGATTATGGATGGAAATGGGCGTTGGGCAACCGACCGATTCCTGCCTCGCACTGCCGGACACGTGCGCGGCGTGCAGGCGGTCAGGCGGGCGGTTGAGGCCTGCGGTCGAAAAGGCGTTCGCTATTTAACGCTTTTTGCATTCAGCTCTGAAAACTGGCGACGTCCACAGGAAGAGGTGTCTCTTTTGATGCGGCTGTTTGTGCAAACGCTTGAAAAAGAAGTGGATAAGCTTGAAGAGCAGGGCGTGCGTTTGCGTGTGGTGGGTGATTTGTCGGCGTTTGAACCGCGGCTTCAGGAGCTTATCAAGGCGACCGAAAAGCGTACTGAGCACAATGATACGCTGCATTTGACGATCGCCGCCAATTACGGCGGGCGTTGGGATATTCTCCAGGCGACCCGCCAGGCCTTGCGCGATTTTCCCGACCTGGCGGCAGATCCGGAAAAATTCACTGAGTCGATACTGGCCGAGCGTCTGTCAATGGCCTGGGCGCCTGAGCCCGATTTGTTCATAAGAACCGGTGGCGAACAACGCATCTCCAATTTCCTGATCTGGCAACTGGCATACACGGAAATGTACTTTACACCGCTCTATTGGCCTGATTTCGACGCCGATGCGCTTGAAGAGGCTTTTGCGTGGTACCGTGGGCGTGAGCGCCGTTTCGGGCGTACCAGTGCGCAACTGGCTGAAAAGCAATCCTGAAGGAAAGGTCATTCATGCTTTTGCAACGCACGCTTACCGCTATTGTCCTGATCGTTGTGTTGCTGCTGGCCGGACTGTCTTCAGCCAACTGGCCATTGCTGGTTTTCTTTGGCGTGGCGGCTTCGGCATGCTTGTGGGAGTGGATGCGCATGACGCTGGGTGGCGGGCGCATGGGGGTGTCTGCCGTCGTGGCGCTGGCATTCTTGTGCTTAACGCTGCTGGTCAGTTTTCAAGGTGCGGGGGCCATTGCCAATACTTTCCCCGTAACCGATCGCCTGCGCTGGTTCATGGCAGCGGTTTTATTGGCTTGGGTGCTCGTTTCGGGCGCGGCTCTGTATAGTGCAGACGTCAGCAGGCCTTCCCGCTCGCTTGGTTTGAGTCTTTTTGGTTTGTTTTCAGTGTTTGCCGCGTGGCTGGCACTGGTTTATGTGTACGAGCAGGCCGGCGCGGTCTTTTTGATTTCGTTTATGGGTTTGGTTTGGGTTGCTGATATTGCCGCCTATGGGGCCGGTAAAACCCTGGGCCGCCGCAAGCTTGCCCCGTCGATCAGCCCCGGCAAAACCTGGGAAGGCGCCTTGGCCGGTGTGCTGGGGGGTGTCGTCTGGATTATCGCCACCCAGGCCTGGCCAGGCAGTTTCGCCGCCTATCTTTTCGGACAGTTTTCCTGGTGGTTCGTGGTCGTACTGGCGATTGCGCTGGCTGTTCTTTCCATCATGGGCGATCTGTTTGAGTCTTTGCTTAAGCGTCGCGCAAACATAAAGGATTCCAGTCGCCTGTTGCCGGGCCATGGCGGCGTTTTTGACCGTCTGGATGCTTTACTGCCTATTGCGCCACTCGCGTATCTCTTATTGACCCGGCCCTTGTAATCAACATGACAATGCAACACATTTGTATTCTTGGATCTACCGGGTCAATTGGCGAAAATACAATCGATGTTGTTATCCGTCATCCCGAGCGTTTGTCGGTTTATGCCCTGAGCGCGCATTCGCGTATCGAGAAACTGGTGGCGCAAACGCTCGCAACCAGAGCAAAAGTTGTCGTGGTGCCCGACGATGCGGCGCGCCGGCGATTTATTCAATCGTGGCCTGCCTCCGCAGATATATTACGACCGGAAATTCGCGTTGGGGCCCAGGCGCTGGCCGACACCGCCGCAGACCCGGCAGTTGATACTGTCATGGCTGCGATTGTGGGTGCGGCGGGTCTGCCGTCTGCGTTGGCCGCCGCGAAGGCGGGTAAACGTATTCTGCTGGCCAATAAAGAAGCGCTGGTTGCCGCAGGTGGTGTCTTTATGCGTGCAGTGCACGATAACAATGCCGAGCTCCTGCCTATCGACAGTGAACACAACGCCATTTTTCAATGCCTGCCGCAAGAAGGCAAGGCCGATGGCGCACATCAGGCCGCTCATGGGGTCCGGCGGCTTCTTTTAACGGCTTCGGGAGGCCCGTTTCGCGAGACGCCCCTTGACGCCTTGGCGCACGTGACCCCCGACCAAGCCTGTGCGCACCCCAATTGGAGTATGGGACGCAAAATATCCGTGGATTCGGCAACGATGCTGAATAAGGGTCTTGAGGTGATCGAGGCGCATTGGCTGTTTGCCATGCCGGTTGAAGGTATACAAGTGCTGATTCATCCGCAAAGTGTCGTGCATTCAATGGTTGAATATCACGATGGTTCCGTATTGGCACAATTGGGGCAGCCCGATATGCGTACCCCGATTGCTTATGGCCTGGGATATCCGGAACGCCTTCAAAGCGGTGTTGGTTTGCTTGATCTTGCCGCACTGGGGCGGCTTGATTTTTATATGCCCGACATGCAGCGTTTTCCCTGTTTGCAATTGGCATTGGATGCGCTTCGAACCGGGCAACATGCATGTATTACGCTGAATGCGGCAAATGAAATAGCGGTGGCGGCTTTTCTTGAGGGAAAAGTGAAATTCAAAGCCATCGCGCAAATCATAGAGGTTACGCTGAACCAATTGTGCTCCGCGGGCGCTGGCGACATTCCTGACAGTCTTGACGAAGTTTTGGCGATTGATGCTAAGGCACGTCACTGCGCAGAACAGACATGCCAACACATAATGGCGGCAGCCCGTTAAAATACTGCACCGCATGTATTCCCGTTTGCTATTTATTGGGTATTTATGATTTTCACTTTATTGGCGTTTGCCGTTGCGCTGGGCCTGCTCATTACTTTTCACGAGCTGGGTCACTATTGGGTCGCGCGCTGGTGCAACGTTAAGGTATTGCGCTTCTCCGTCGGCTTTGGCCGGGTGTTGCTGCGACGCACGGATCGCAACGGTACTGAATGGGCGCTGTCGGCTATCCCGCTGGGTGGCTACGTGAAAATGCAGGATGACCCCGAAGCCGGGGCAAATGCCCAAGAGCAAGCGCAGGCGTTTAACCAAAAGTCCGTGGCTCAGCGTTTTGCGATCGTGGCTGCCGGGCCGATTGCGAATCTTTTGTTGGCGGCGCTGCTTTATGCCGGGTTAAGTTGGGTGGGTACCGAAGAGCCTGCGGCCATTATCGCAACGCCTGCGGCGCAGACACAGGCTTCGCAAGCCGGCTTCCAGGGCGGGGATCTCCTGGTGGAAATCAATGGCTCGGCTGTCGAGTCGTGGGGGCAGGCGCGATGGGCCTTGCTTGATGTTTTAACCAGTGGGGGCACCGCGCAAATTCGCGTCCAGGAAGAGCAGGGCGGTAACGCAACGCGAACGTTGCAGGTCGCCCCGGCAAGTATGGGTGTAGAAGAGTCCGACCCCCTGGCGCTGGCCGGGTTGACGCTGGCTGCGCCACGTGCCCAGGTGGGGCAAGTGATTGAAGACGGGGCGGCTGCGGCCGCCGGTTTTCAGCAAGGCGACATTATCGTGGGGCTCGACAACCAACCTGTCACTGATGCCAACGCATTTGTTGCCGCTATCCAGAAGCGCCCTGGTGAGCGCGTTGCAGTAACGGTGCTGCGCGAGGATACGGAGTTGATGCTGAATGTCGTGCCGCAGGCCCAGGAGGGCCCAGAGGGGCAAACGGTCGGTCGTATCGGTGTGATGCTGGCCGCTGATTTTCCAATGGTCACAGTGCGTTACGGCCTTCTGGGCAGTATTACTCATGGCGTTGAACGCACGTTTGAAACCGCATGGTACTCCTTGAAAATGATGGGCCGGATGCTTACCGGCGAAGTTTCTGTCAGGAATATCAGCGGGCCCGTGACTATTGCTGATTACGCCGGGCAAACCGCACGTATCGGTATCGCGGCTTATATCAGCTTTCTGGCACTCATTAGTGTTAGTATCGGCATTTTGAATCTGCTGCCTATCCCTATGTTGGATGGGGGGCATTTGATGTACTATTTGCTGGAAATGGCAAGGGGCAGGCCCGTGCCGGATGCATGGCTCGAAACAGGGCAGCGCATCGGGCTGGGTTTGCTGGTGGCGTTAATGAGTCTGGCTTTTTTCAATGACTTCACCCGCCTTTTCAGCTGACCCTGTTGTACTTTACAATCCACCACCATTTGATCACCTGAGGACTCGCCAGGATGTCGTTTCGTCGTAAATTTTCGCTTGCTCGCCGCATTATGCCTTTGGTATTCACGGCGCTGCTGGTACCCGGTCTGGCCAACGCATTTGATCCGTTTGTTGTTCAGGATATTCGCGTCGAAGGTGTTCAACGCGTAGATCCCGGCACGATTTTTACTTATTTGCCGGTTAAGGTGGGCGAGCAATTTACGCAGGAACAAGCTGCAGAGGCAATTCAGCGTTTGTATTCCACCGGCTTTTTCAGTGATGTCACCATTGATACCCAGAACGATGTACTGGTGGTGCAGGTCAAAGAGCGTCCCACCATTGCCGCAGTCACGTTTAATGGTATGCGTGCCTTCGATACGGAAGTATTGAACACGGCTCTGGCCGGCGTGGGTTTCGGGCCGGGGCGCGTGTTCGACCGGGCCCTGCTTGAACAAGCCGAATTCCAGTTGAAACAGCAGTATTTGTCGGAAGGTAAATACGGGGTCGAAATCACACCCATTATCACTCCGCTGCCTCGCAACCGTGTCGGCATCAGTTTTGACATTTTTGAAGGCGACGTTGCAACGATCAGTCGTATCAATTTTGTGGGTAATGAGGTCTTTTCCTCCAGCGAGTTGCGCGACCAAATGGAGTTGACGACATCGGGCCTGATGACCTGGTACACCGGTACCGACAAATATTCCCGCGAGAAGCTGGAAGGCGACCTGGAAACCATTCGTTCTTTTTATCTTGACCGCGGTTACCTTGAGTTCAGCATGGAGCCGCCGCAGGTTACCATCTCCCCCGATCGCGAAAGCATTTACATCACAATTACCATCAGCGAGGGTGAGCCCTACAAGGTGCGTAGTGTGAAGCTGGCCGGCGACTTACTCGGCCTTGATGCCCAAATCCAGGAAATGGTGAAGGTACAGGAAGGGCAAACATTCTCCGCTGCGAACGCCAACGCGACCGTTGAAGGCATTACCGACTATCTGGGCGGCCTGGGCTATGCGTTTGCCAACGTGAATCCCAATCCGGTGCTCGATCGTGAGAATAAAGAAGCCGATTTGACTTTTTATGTTGATCCGGGTCGTCGGGTTTATGTACGGCGCATTCAAATCGGCGGCAATACACGCACGCGCGACGTAGTCGTACGCCGCGAAATGTTGCAGGAAGAGGCTGCCTGGTACGATGCAAACAGCATCAAAGAGTCGCGCGACCGCATCGACCGTCTGGGTTATTTCAATGAGTTGAACGTTGATACAGAGCCAGTACCGGGCTCGCCAGACCAGGTCGATGTCAACGTGGACGTCAAGGAAAAGCCAACCGGTCTGATTAATCTGGGGGTCGGTTACGGCTCCACAGAAAAAGTGATTCTGTCGTTCGGTATCAGTCAGGACAACATTTTCGGTAGCGGCAACAGCTTGTCGCTTGACGTAAACACCAGTAAAACCAATCGTACGCTGGTGGTGGCGCATACCGATCCTTATTGGACCAAAGACGGCATCAGCAAGACCACTTCGCTTTACTATCGTCGTACCACGCCTTATGACACGAGTGACGGTAACCAGGGTGATTACCGTGTTACGGCTTACGGTGGCGGCTTGAATTTCGGGGTGCCGATTTCCAAGTATGATCGCGTGTTTGCCGGCTTTACCTATGAGCACAACAAGCTGGAGCTTTACGATCCTCCCCAGGCTTATACTGACTTCGTCAATGAGTACGGCGAGTCAACGAATGCGCTTATTTTCAACGTGGGCTGGTCCAAAGATACCCGTGATAGCGCCATTGCGCCGCGTCGAGGCAGCTTTACCAGGCTGGCAGCCGACTTCTCCACGGGCGATCTGCGTTATTACATGTTGAGAGCGCAGCAACAGTATTACCTGCCGCTGGGGCGCAATTTCACGCTCGCGTTGAATGGCTCGGTTGACTGGGGCCACACCTATGGTGACAAAACCTTCCCAGTCATCAAGAATCTATATGCCGGTGGTTTGGGGTCGGTTCGTGGTTACGAGGGCGCCTCGCTTGGGCCGCGTGATCCGCGTACGGGCGACTATCTGGGGGGCTCACGCCGTATCGTGGGTAACGTTCAACTTTACCTGCCGTTCCCTGGTGCCTCGCGTGATCGGACCTTGCGCTGGTTTGTCTTTGCCGATGCGGGCCAGGTTTCCACAACCGGCAACTCGGTGTGCTACACAGGTATTGGTGGTAATGTTCAAGACCCGTGTGGCTGGCGCTACTCGGCGGGCGTGGGCTTCTCTTGGGAGTCTCCAATGGGTCCCCTCGAGATCTCCTGGGGCAAGGCGCTCAACTCGAAACCGGGTGATGACCTGCAGGCATTCCAGTTCCAGATTGGCACCGGTTTTTAATGAAACTTAATTAATGGCACAATAGCTTTTTATTTTCGGCTAATTCGCAAGGTAGATTGTTCATGAAGTCTAAATCTGTATCGACCCTCATCTCCGTCGTTAATCGTTTGGCACGTGCGCATCGTGCAATCGCCATGGCGGCGGTGTTAGGTGCTGTTACGCTGGTTTCCGTTCCTTCCGCTCAGGCGCAGGCGCAGGGAACCAAAATTGGTTTTGTCAGCACCGAGCGTATTCTGCGTGACTCCAAGCCTGCGAAAGCAGCCCAGGCCAAAATCGAGTCGGAATTCAAAGGGCGCGACCAGGAGTTGCAGAACCTGGCAAACCGTTTGCGCAATATGGCCCAGGAGTTCGACAAAGATGCGCCGGTCATGTCTGAGTCCGATCGCATTCGTCGTCAGCGCGAACTGGCCGACATGGATTCCGATTTGCAACGCAAACGTCGTGAATTTCAGGAAGATTTCAATCGTCGTCGCAACGAAGAGTTTTCCAACATTGTCGAGCAGGCAGACAAGGCCATTCAGCAAATTGCGGAAAGCCAGGGCTACGATTTGATCATTCAGGATGCCGTTACCGTCAGCCCTCGTGTTGATCTGACCGATCAGGTTCTTCAAGCGCTGGGTGGCTAAAGTTTCATGCCGGTGTTGCTTGCGCCTGAACAGGCGCCTTCTTTAACCAGTCTGCTGGCAAGCGTCAATGCGGCAGGGCTGAATACACTTATTGCAGATAGCTCAAGGCCAGACCCCGTTATCCGGGGTATTGGCTCGCTGCAACAGGCCGGGCCCGACGAGATCAGTTTTCTGTCGAATCCCCGTTTGAAAGCAGAGCTCGATCGATGTCAGGCAGCCGTTGTTATTGTTCCGCCTGAAGTCTTCGATACATTGAAAGGTCGCAGCCTTCCCTATGGGTTGGTTGCATGCGATCAGCCTTATCTGTTGTATGCGTTGCTCGCTCAATGGTTTGATCGTCATCGTATCGGCCAACTGCCTGTCGGCATTCACCCCACGGCAGTCGTTCACGAGAACGCGCAACTTGAGTCAAATGTTCACATTGGTCCGCATTGCGTTATTGAAGCGCATGCGCGTATTGGTGCCGGCTCACGGTTGGGGCCGGGTTGCGTTGTAGGTGAGAAAAGCGTATTGGGTCGCGATTGCCTTTTGCATGCCCGCGTGACGCTTTACCATGGTGTGCAAATAGGAAATCGTGCTATTTTGCATAGTGGTTCAGTGATCGGGGCCGACGGCTTTGGTTTCGCTCCTGATCCAACCACCCGGGGTGGCTGGGCAAAAATTGCCCAATTAGGTGGCGTACATATTGGCGACGACGTTGAGATCGGCGCCAATACCACGATTGATCGCGGTGCACTGGATGATACGGTGATAGGAAACGGCGTAAAGCTGGATAATCAGATCATGGTTGCGCACAATGTCCAAATTGGCGATCACACTGCCATGGCCGCATGTGTCGGCGTCGCCGGGTCAACAGTTATCGGCAAACGCTGTACCATCGGTGGCGCGGCCATGTTGTCAGGCCATATCACGCTGGGCGACGATGTCCACGTTTCGGGTGGCACGGCGATTACGTCGAATGTCTCCGAACCTGGGCGCTACACGGGGGTTTACCCGTTTGTCGAACACGCACAATGGCAAAAGAACGCGGCCGTTATTTCTCAGCTTGCGCAACTGCGACGCCGTGTGCGGGCCTGCGAGAAAAATCAGGATTGAATCGTTTTTAGTAGGTATGGCGCTTAGGGCGCTTAGGAATAATTATGGAACTGGACATCAAGCAAATAATGGCGCGCCTGCCGCATCGGTATCCGATGCTGCTGGTTGACCGCGTACTCGAAATGGTGCCGGGCAAGAGTATCGTTGCGTTCAAGAATGTCTCAATAAACGAGCCTTTTTTTGAAGGCCACTTCCCCCATCATCCCGTGATGCCCGGTGTGCTTATTATCGAGGCGATGGCACAAGCCTCGGCCCTTTTCTCTTTCGAGGGGGATGAAGCCGTTAACCCCGGCGACAAACAAATTGCTTATTATCTGGTTGGCGTTGATGGTGCGCGGTTTCGTCGACCGGTGGTACCCGGTGATCAGTTGCGTCTGGAAGTGACTGCTGACCGGATCAGCCGCACAATGTGCAAATATACGGGGCGAGCGACTGTTGATGGCCAAGAGGTTGCGGAAGCAAAGCTCATGTGCGCAATTCGTGTGTTGGAAGAGGCATGACAAACCCGATTCATCCAACGGCACTGGTGGCCCCCGAGGCACAATTGGCCGATGGCGTCAGCGTTGGGCCTTATAGCGTTATCGGCCCGAATGTGACCATAGGTGAAGGGACCGAAGTAGGGCCGCATTGTGTTATCGACGGCCATACAACCATTGGGCGCAACAACACGTTTTACCGTTTTTGCTCAATTGGGGGCATGCCCCAGGACAAAAAATATCAAGGTGAGCCAACGCGCCTGGAAATCGGCGACGGCAACATGGTACGTGAGTACGTTACCATCAATACGGGCACCGTACAGGATGTGGGTGTGACTCGTGTTGGCAGTGATAACTGGATCATGGCTTATGTTCACATAGCCCACGACTGCCAGATTGGCAGCCACACCATTTTGGCGAATAATGTGCAGTTGGCCGGTCATATTCATATTGATGACTGGGCTATTATTGGCGGGTCGAGCGCGGTTCATCAGTTTGTTCGCATTGGTGCGCATACCATGATTGGCGGCACCAGCTCTATTCGCCAGGACATTCCCCCTTATGTCATGGGAGCGGGAGATCCGTTCCGGCCCGTTGGCATCAACTCCGAAGGCCTTAAGCGGCGGGGTTATACGCCAGACATGGTGTCGGCTCTGAAAGAGTCTTATAAATATCTGTATCGTCGCCAGATGAGTGTAGAGCAGGCGCTTGATGCTATTCGAGCACTCCAGGCAGAGCGGAGCCAGGCGCATGATGCATTACAAGTGCTCATTGATTTCATCACCGCCGATGGGCGCGGTATTGCCCGCTTATGACAACGCGAATCGGGCTGGTGGCAGGAGAGCCTTCAGGCGATCTGCTGGCTGCACGAGCGATGGCCGGGCTCTCGCAACAAATTGAACAACCCCGCTTTGAAGGTATCGGCGGGCCGGCGATGCAAGCGCAAGGCCTGAGCCAATGGTATCCCATGGATGCGCTATCGGTTTTTGGCTACGTTGACGCTTTAAAACGACTTCCAGGACTTGTGCACACTTATTCGCGCGTGCGTTCGCGCTGGTTGAAGGAAAAACCCGATGTTTTTATTGGGATTGACGCACCTGATTTCAACCTGAGGCTGGAAAAAGCCCTGAAACAGGCCGGGGTGCCGACGGTTCATTTCGTCGGGCCGTCGATCTGGGCCTGGCGCTATAGTCGGATTCATACCATTCGCGAGTCTGTTTCGCACATGCTTGTCTTGTTTCCGTTCGAAACTCAAATGTACGAACAGGAGGATATCCCGGTTACCTTTGTCGGGCACCCTTTGGCCGATCTGATCCCCTTGCAACCCGATCGCCTGGCTGCGCAGCAACGATTGGGTCTGGATACCAGCCGAAAAGTTCTGGCTGTCCTGCCGGGCAGCCGGACATCGGAGGTACGCATGCTTTCCGCTCGTTTCCTGCAGGCGGTTCAACTGTTGCAAAAGCAGAACCCCGATCTGCAGGTGGTGGTTCCCATGGTGAACAAGCAGCGGCGTCAGGAGTTTGAAGCGATTGCGCAGGAAAATCCGATTCAGCATTTGCGCATTATCGACCAACCTTTGCGGGAAGGCTGGCCGGCTGCCTGGGAAGCAATGGAGGCTGCCGATGCAGTTCTGGTTGCCAGCGGTACCGCCACCCTGGAAACGGCGCTCTTCAAACGCCCTATGGTTATTTCTTATGTGCTGACACCCATGATGCGTCGTTTAATGGCCTGGAAATCGGGTCAGGAAAAACCGTACTTGCCCTGGGTCGGTTTGCCGAATGTGTTGTTGCAGGATTTTGTCGTTCCGGAGCTACTACAAGACGAGGCAACGCCAGATAAGCTGGCGCACGCCTGTTGGGACGCCCTGACGAATGAAAGCTATGTTGCAGATATTGAAAAAAAGTTTGATCAGTTACATCACACTTTAAAGTGTGACACGCCCAAACGGGCGGCAAATGCCATTTTAAAAGTGTTGAATCGTGAAGCAGACGCAATTGTTTGATGTGCTTTCAAGTTCAGAGAGTATTGCCGGTGTCGATGAAGCCGGGCGCGGGCCGTTGGCCGGTCCGGTTTTTGCCGCTGCGGTGGTGCTTGACCCCAATCGGCCGCTTTTGGGTTTGGCAGATTCGAAAAAATTATCGGCGATGCGGCGCGATATCCTGGCCAGACAGATTCGTGAGTCGGCCCTGGCCTGGTGTGTTGCCAGCGCCTCGGTTGAAGAGATCGATACCTTGAATATTCTGCAGGCGACCCTGCTTGCCATGCGCCGGGCCTGTGACGGCCTTGGTGTAGCCGTATCGGCCTATCTTATCGATGGCAATCGTATTCCACAGGGATTGAATGGTCCTGCCCAGGCCATTGTAAAAGGCGATAGTAAAGTCCCTGCCATTTCCGCTGCTTCCATATTGGCGAAGACGGCGCGAGACGCAGTGTGTGAAACGCTGCATGAACAGTATCCTGTCTATGATTTTGCGCGTCATAAAGGCTACGGTACGCTGTTGCATCGCCAGCGGCTGGCCGAGTTCGGCCCGTGTCCGGCGCATCGCAAAAGTTTCAGTCCGGTGCGGAACGCACTTTTGCAGCACAAAGGTATGCAGTAATGAAGCAGATCGAATCGCGGGACAATGCTTTATTCAAAAGTTTTGTCCGGATTGTTGCCGGGAAAACGCGCGAACAGGCGTGGTTGGAAGGTGTGCATTTATGCCAGGCCTGGTTGCAACATGGGCCGGAGCAGCCACAGTTTGCCGTTTTTGACGAAAGCCGGGTTGAACAGAATGCAGAAGTGCAGTTGCTGTATCGGGCGGTTCCTGATACGGCCAAAGTACTGCTTGCACCTGGCCTGATGAAAAAACTGTTGCAGGTTGAGCAGGGGCAGGGGGTAGGTTTCATTGTGAAACCGCGCGTTGAGACCGTCCCTGAACATATTAAATCGACGGTTCTGTTACTTGATCGCGTTCAGGATCCGGGGAACATGGGTACGCTGTTACGCACCGCTGCGGCCGCCGGCGTTGAATCGGTTTATTGTTCGACCGGATGTGCGGCGGCATGGTCGCCCAAAGTATTGCGTAGCGCTCAAGGTGCGCACTTTTCACTCAAAATTTACGAAGACTGTCATTTGCCAGCGCTGTTTGACAGGCTGGAAATTCCGCTTGCTGCGATGACATTAAAAGGTGGTGTGTCGTTGTATGAGGCCACGCTTCCCAGGCATATTGCATGGTTGGCCGGCAACGAGGGGCAGGGTATCCTGCCGGTGCTTGAAGCACTTGCACAATTGAAGATCTTTATTCCTCAAGCAAGCAATATTGAGTCGTTGAACGTTGCGGCGGCAACGGCAATTTGCTTGTTTGAACATCGTCGTCGCTTTTTATCTGGAGAATAGTATGATTTTGGCAGCACTCGCGATACTGGGTGGTTTCGCGTTAATGATCTGGAGTGCCGATCGCTTTGTTGAAGGCGCGGCAGCCACTGCCAAACACGCGGGTATGCCGTCTTTGCTCATCGGTATGGTGATTGTCGGGTTCGGCACCTCTGCGCCGGAAATGGTGGTATCGGCCATGGCTGCCTTGGATGGCAATCCGGACCTGGCCCTGGGTAACGCGCTGGGCTCGAATATTGTGAATACGGGTCTCATCCTTGGCATTACCGCGTTGGTTGCCCCCATTGCCGTACATTCAAAAATAGTTCGCAAAGAGTTGCCTATTCTTTTATTAATTGGGCTGCTTGTCGGTGCATTGTTGTGGGGTGGCTCGCTGAGCCGTATAGAAGCACTCGTCTTGTTGGTGGGGTTTTTCGGGCTGATTGGCTGGACCATTTTCGCAGCCATACGCGGTCGTGGGGACGCACTTGAGACGGAAACGGAGCAGGAGCTTATCGCGCACCCCATGCCTTTGCGGCGTGCCATTGTCTGGCTGTGTGCAGGGCTGATTCTATTGATCGTCAGTTCGCGCATTCTAGTCTGGGGTGCGGTAACGATTGCCGAGGCTTTTGGTGTCAGCGATCTGGTGATTGGCTTAACGATTGTGGCCTTGGGAACGTCGTTGCCGGAACTGGCTGCTTCGGTCATTGCCGCACGCAAAGGCGAGCATGACATTGCTATTGGCAATGTCGTGGGGTCCAACATGTTCAATTTGCTTGCGGTGGTGGGGATTGCCGGTGTTATTGCACCTATGCCGCAATTATCCCCCGATGTCCTAACGCGCGACTGGCCGGTCATGATGGCCATGACAGTTGGCCTGTTCATCATGGCTTACGGCTTTCGGGGCGAAGGTAGGCTCAACCGGGTTGAAGGGGTGATCTTGTTAGCCTCGTATATTGCCTACAACATTTGGTTGATTAATAGTGTGTTGGCCGGCTAAGGGCCATCCGGACGGATACACCTGATTAATATTTGTGTCCGTCCAATCCAACCTCTTGTAGCACTTTGGTTGAGATTTCCTCAATCGATCGTGTCGTGGTCGATAAAAAAGGAATTCCTTCCATGCGCATGAGCCGTTCTGCCTCGGCAACTTCATACCGGCATTGAGCCAACGAAGCATATTTGCTATCGGGCCGGCGCTCATTGCGCACTTCCGACAGGCGTTCAGGCTGAATCGACAGGCCGAATAGCTTGGCACGGAACGGTGCAAGCGTAGACGGCAGGCTGCCACGCTCGAAGTCTTCGGGAATCAGCGGGAAATTTGCTGCTTTGATTGCGTATTGCATGGCAAGGTAAAGGCTGGTGGGCGTCTTGCCGCAGCGCGAAACCCCCACCAGTATGACATCGGCCTTTGCCAGGTCGTGTATGAATTGACCGTCGTCGTGGGAAAGGCTGAAATTAATGGCCTCAATACGATCACGATACTGTTTGCTGCTGCCACCGGCATGAGAGCGCCCGACCGAGTGGCTCGATTTCATGCCCAAGGCTTCTTCCAGCGGTTTTACAAATGTGCCGAACAGATCAAGAAATGTTGCATTTGCGCCACGTAGAATCTCCGCCATTTCCGGGTCCACCAATGTGCTGAAAACCAGGGGTACTTCGCCGGTTTCAGTGGCATTTCGATTGATTCGCTGAACCGATTCAATCAGTTTTTCACGGCTATCGATAAAGGGAATGCGAATTGTCCGGAAGGAGACTTGTTCAAATTGCGACAGCACGGAATGGCTGAATGTCTCGGCGGTAATGCCGGTGCCATCGGAAACAATAAAAACGGTGCGTTCGCTGGTAGAGGATGTCATGGATTGAATCAGCCCATATTGAAGGTGGAACGGGTACAATTGCGTGTTGCCTTTACACCGGAAGACGGCGAGGCTCGTTTGCTTAGTGCACAGATTTATAGCACAAGCTGTGCCTGCGCAATAAGCAAACAAGCTTTCTTTTATCGCATTAAAGGTGACTTTATGTCTTATGTTGTATCTTTCGAGCAGCTCCGCATGTCGGATGTCGACTCGGTAGGGGGAAAAAACGCCTCGCTTGGCGAGATGATCAGTCAGTTATCAGAAGCAGGAGTTCGTGTTCCGGGTGGCTTTGCCACCACGGCGGACGCTTTTCGCGGTTTTCTGAAACAAACTGGTCTCGATCAGCGCATTGTGCAACGACTTGAAACGCTGGATTCCGACGACGTTCGGGAACTGGCGCTGGCTGGTGCGGAAATTCGCCAATGGATCGTTGATACGCCTTTTCCAACAGAGTTGGAAAAGGCTATTCGTGATTCCTTTGCCAAACTCGATGCCGACGGCAAGGGTTCGTTCGCCGTTCGCTCTTCGGCAACGGCCGAAGATCTGCCAGACGCCTCGTTTGCCGGGCAGCAGGAAACATTCCTGAATGTGGTGGGTATCGACGACGTGCTCGATAAAGTGCGTCATGTCTTTGCGTCGCTCTATAACGATCGCGCTATTTCCTATCGCGTCCACAAAGGGTATGCACATGCAGAAGTTGCCTTGTCTGCCGGTATCCAGCGCATGGTACGCTCCGATCTGGGCAGCGCGGGCGTTATGTTCACATTGGATACCGAGTCCGGCTTCGACGATGTCGTGTTCATCACTTCATCGTATGGTCTGGGTGAAACGGTAGTCCAGGGTGCGGTGAACCCCGACGAATTTTATGTATTCAAGCCTACGCTGGCAGCCGGCAACTATCCCATTATCAGTCGCCGTATCGGTTCCAAGCTCTTGAAAATGGAGTTTGATCCTGAGCGTGCCTCCGGTTCGTCGGTACGTACGGTCGATGTCCCCGTGTCAGAGCGCAATCGCTATTCGTTAACCGACGAAGAGGTTATTGAACTGGCACGCTATGCCGTCATTATTGAAAAGCATTACCAGCGTCCCATGGACATTGAATGGGGACGCGATGGTGTCGACGGCAAAATCTATATCCTGCAGGCGCGACCCGAAACCGTTAAGTCGCAGCAATCGGGACACGATGTACAGGAACGTTATCGTTTGAAAGCAACGGGCGAGGTTCTGGTTACCGGGCGCGCAATTGGCCAGAAAATCGGATCCGGCAAGGTTCGTGTCGTGGGGGATATTTCCGAAATGGACCAGGTCCGTGCCGGCGATATTCTCGTTACCGATATGACCGATCCGAACTGGGAACCCGTCATGAAGCTGGCCTCGGCAATTGTAACGAACCGTGGCGGACGCACTTGCCACGCAGCCATTATTGCGCGTGAGCTGGGTATTCCCGCAGTGGTAGGCTGCGGAAATGCAACCGACATCCTCACCGCGGGCAATGAAGTGACCGTGTCATGCGCAGAAGGCGATGAAGGACGCATTTACGACGGCCTGATCGAAACAGAAATTGAACAGGTGCAATGGGGCGAGATGCCGGAAATCGGTTTGAAAGTCATGATGAATGTGGGCAATCCCCAACTGGCTTTCGACTTTTCTCAAATCCCCAATGCCGGTGTTGGCCTGGCGCGGCTTGAGTTTATTATCAACAACAACATCAATGTCCACCCCAAGGCTGTGCTCGACTACCCCAATGTAGACGGCGAATTGAAAAAAGCCGTTGAGTCGGCGGCGCGCGGCTATGCCAGCCCACGTGCGTTTTTCGTTGAGAAACTGGCAGAGGGTGTGGCCACGATTGGTGCCGCGTTTTATCCCAAGCCTGTGATTGTTCGCCTGTCTGATTTCAAATCGAACGAATATCGCAAACTCGTAGGGGGTTCGCGCTACGAACCCGAAGAAGAAAATCCCATGCTGGGTTTCCGCGGTGCTTCGCGGTATTTGGCCGAGGATTTTGAAGAATGTTTCCGTATGGAGTGTGAGGCGCTGTGTAAAGTGCGTGACGAAATGGGCCTGACCAATGTAGAAATTATGGTTCCATTTGTGCGTACAGTGAAGCAGGCTGAAAAAGTCATTGCCTTGCTGGCTAGCCATGGCCTGGAGCGCGGTAAAAACGGCTTGCGCATTGTCATGATGTGCGAGGTACCGTCCAACGCAATCCTGGCAGACCAGTTCCTTGAGCACTTTGATGGTTTCTCGATTGGGTCCAACGACATGACCCAGCTTACGCTGGGCCTTGATCGCGATTCAGGGATGGAGCTTCTGGCAGCCGACTTCGATGAACGCGACGATGCGGTCAAGTTCATGCTTGCGCGTGCCATCCAGGCTTGCCTGAAGGCCGATAAATATGTCGGTATTTGTGGCCAGGGCCCCAGCGATCATCCCGACCTGGCAGAGTGGTTGCGTGATCAGGGGATTCTGTCAATGTCTTTGAATCCTGATACGGTGGTTGACACCTGGCAGCGTCTGGCAGCGAAGTAATTCGTTTCAGCCAGAATCTGTTTTATGCCCGGCACGATGCGTTGGCGATAAGCACAACGCCTTTGAGCCGGGCATTTTTACAGTTGTTTTTCGCCATGCGCGCGCAAAAACAAGTCGACCAGAAGCGTCGCTTTGGCATTGATCTGATCGCGGTTTAACACCGGGCCGGCTCCCAGCAGATGTGCCATTAAGTCGCATTCGCAAAGGGTTCGAAAATGCATGGCCATGACGTCGGGATCATCTTTTCGCAGATATCCCGCTTGGGCCTGATTTGCCATGAAGAGTGCAACCCTTTGCCATACCACTTCCGTTCCCAAATCGAAAAAACGACGTCCCGTGGTGGATTTGCCGCTGACGGAAATGGCGACACGCAAGAGCTGCTGCGTTTCAGCGGTTGCCAATACCTGCATTAATGAATTGGCAAACCGAATCAGTTGAAGTCTTACGTCGCCGTTCGATCCGATAAGTGCAATAATGTTCTCGCCATGTTCGCGGGCGGAGGCATGCATGGCTTCAAGCAGCAACTCTTCTTTTGAAGGAAAGTAGTTGTATAGCGTTGCTTTAGAACCACCCACTCGTGCGGCAATTTGCGACATGGATGCGGCTTCAAATCCAACCTCGCAGAAAACGGCCAGGGCTGTTTGAAGTATGGCAGTGCGCTTGGCTTCACTTTTTCTTCTCATTTAACCCCGCATTGAGAAAACAGATAATTAATATTTTAACCATACTGTACGGTAATTCTCTGTTATGCAGGTAGAAATGTTATTTCATCAGGAAATTGAAACACCTTTGGGATCAGCCGTTTTAACCGCTGATACAACTGGCCTGGCCGGTTTCTACTTTTCAGATCAGCGTGATTATCCTTTGCAGTTGGAGCATCCCGGCCGGCAAAAGATCAGTAATCCGCAGGCCGGACAGTACGAGGGAGAAATATTGCGGCAATGTCGGGTGTTTGCACATGACGACAATCCAAGTGCGGTAAAACGTCATGCCTTGCATGCCAAGTTGAATTGGGAGCGTGGTGCGATTGCCCGGCCACCTGATGGTATTTCCTCGGTGCCTGATTCGATCAGACGGTATTTCAGGCTGGCCACGCAGGAACTCGATGCCTATTTTCGCGGCCGATTAAAGCGATTCTCTGTACCGCTTTGTTTCAAGGGTACTGATTTTCAACTGAAAATATGGGAAACATTGGCATATTTACCTGCCGGCCAGCTTATTTCCTATGGTGAATTGGGTGGTGCGGCAGGTGTGTCGCCTCGGGCGTACCGGGCGGTTGGTGGGGCAGTCGGCCGCAATCCGTTGTCTATTATTGTGCCCTGTCATCGGGTCGTGGCGTCCAACCGGCAGCTCACGGGTTATGGCGGCGGCCTGGCGCGTAAAGTGGCGTTGCTTGAGCACGAAGGTTTTCAAGTAAGATAGTTGAACTGGCCGGATGTTCAGGTTTTCTGATTAAGGCGTTTTTTATGTGGTTCTGGTTTGGTATCGCCGCTCTGGCGTTAATTGGCGAGATTCTCAGCGGTACATTCTATTTGCTGCTTATCTCGGCTGGGTTTGCTGCTGCAGGCGTAGCGGCAGCCGTGGGCGCTGCGCTTTCGGTGCAAATTGCGGTTGTGGCTATCGTGACTGGTTTGGGCCTGGTTGTATTGCGTAAAACCGGCTTTTTGAAAAAGCGTGAAATCAATGCCGCACGTAACCGTGATGTTGTCCTGGATATCGGTCAAACCATCATGGTGACGACTTGGTCTGAGAATAATCGCACAAAAATTCGTTATCGTGGGGCCAGTTGGGATGCACGCCTGGCCAAAGGTGCCATAGCCAAGCCCGGGCCGCACAAAATAGTGGAAATGGATGGCACAGTGCTGATCCTGGAACCTGAGGAGTAACTGCCATGACTTTCATCGATTCGGATTTCTCGCTTTTTGTACTGATTATTTGCGTCGCGTTGGTTTTTGTTCTTGTGGTGAAATCAATTGCGATTGTGCCTCAACAAAGCGCGTGGGTTATTGAGCGTCTGGGTAAGTACGATCGTACTTTATCGCCAGGCGCCGGATTCTTGATTCCTTTTGTCGAACGTATTGCTTACAAGCATTCTTTAAAGGAAATTCCACTGGATGTGCCCAGCCAGGTCTGTATTACGAAAGACAACACCCAGTTGCAGGTTGACGGCGTGATTTATTTCCAGGTTACGGATCCAATGCGGGCTTCTTACGGGTCATCAAATTATATCTTTGCCATTACCCAGCTTGCACAAACAACGTTGCGCTCAATTATTGGCAAAATGGAACTCGACCGCACATTTGAGGAACGGGATCTGATCAATGGCGACATTGTTGCCGCTCTTGATGATGCCGCATTGAACTGGGGCGTTAAGGTATTACGTTACGAAATTAAAGACCTTACGCCACCGAATGAAATTTTGCATGCCATGCAGGCACAAATTACGGCAGAGCGCGAGAAAAGGGCACTGATTGCGGCATCTGAAGGGCGTCGACAAGAGCAGATTAATATTGCAACGGGCGAGCGCGAAGCCTTTATTGCCCGGTCGGAAGGCGAAAAACAGGCGCAAATCAACAAGGCACAAGGTGAAGCACAGGCCGTGCTCTATGTTGCAGAGGCTACCGCAAAAGCGATTTCCCATGTGGCCCAGTCGATCAGTCAGCCCGGAGGCATTGAGGCAGTGAATTTAAGCGTCGCTGAGCGCTACGTTGATGCGTTCGCGAACCTGGCCAAGGAAAGCAATACGTTGATTCTGCCGTCTAACTTGTCGGATATCGGCGGCTTGATTGCTTCAGCAATGAAAGTCGTAGAGAAAAATCAACCAAGCTAAGCTTAGCTGCCTTCGCCGCGCAAGTAAGCTTGTGCCCGCTGGGCCATAAGGGCTTCGCGGCGAACGAAGTCGGCAACGAAAGTGCTGACAGGGTTATGGTGCAAGCCATAGGGGGAGTCCCATTGCACGATATTTCCTTTTTCCATGACGCCGATACGGTCGGCAATGGCAAACGCCTCTGCCTGATTATGCGTAACCAGTAGTGCGGTATGGCCGGTAGACTGAAGAATGTCGCGCACTTCGAATGCCAATCGCTCCCGGGTGTCGACATCCAGGTTCGAGAACGGTTCGTCGAGTAATAGCAGCTCCGGCTCCGGCGCCAGTGCGCGAGCCAGCGCTACGCGCTGCTGCTGTCCACCCGACAATTCATGCGGATATCGATTCGCGACGTCCGATAGCCCCACGAGCTTGAGCATGTCCATTACTTGATCGCGACGTTCATGGCGACTTTTGCGCTGGAGGCCAAAGCCGACATTCTTTTCAATACTCAAATGTGGGAACAAGGCATAGTCTTGAAACATCATGCCGACATTTCGATGTTGCGGTTCAACCTGATAGCCGGGTTCGGACAAAAGTGTATTGTCCAGTAGAATTGTTCCTTTGCGCAGGGGTTCGAATCCCGCAATGGCGCGCAGTACAGTGGTTTTTCCGCAACCCGACGCACCTAGCAGGCATCCGATATTACCTTTCTGTAGAGCGAGCGATAAGCCGTCTACAACCGGCAGCAAACCCTCCGGCGTGTCGTATGCAAGTGAAATGTGGTCGAGTTTTAAATGATCTTCTTCAGACATGATTTGGTTCTAGTGTCCGGATTGCAGTTGCTTGCGGGCCAGGAAAATCACTGGCAGCAGGCCGGCCAGAACAATGGCCAAAGCAGCAACGGCACCTTCTTCATATGTGCCACGCGAGGCTTCTGCATATAACCAGGTTGCCAGGGTTTCAAAATTGACCGGACGCAATAATAGCGTGGCCGGTAGTTCCTTCATGGTATCAACGAATACCAATAATGCGGCAGCACCCAGCGCAGGACGCAATAAAGGCAAATGAACCCGCCTCAGGGTGCCGGTGGCCGACTCGCCCAGCAGACGGGAAGCCTGTTCAAGCGATGGGGGTATGCGTGCCAGACCCGATTCGATTCCACCCACCGAGATAGCCAGAAAACGGATGACGTAAGCGCAAACGAGTGCGGTGGTCGAACCCATGAGGATCAGGCCTGGGCTGTATCCCGAAAACAATTCAACCAGCCAGCCAATGGCGTTGTCGAAATAGATAAGCGGGGTCAGCAGGCCAATGGCCAATACGGTGCCGGGCAGGGCATAGCCAATTGTCGAAACACGTGCAAGCGCATGATACATGCCCGACCATGTCGAAGCGCGGGCACCACGTGCAGCCCAGGTGACGACAAGCCCGCAGAAAACAACGACCAGGGTGGCGATGAGTGCAATTCGCAATGTGTTAAAGCCGCTAAGTAAAAGCTGGTCTGAAACCCCGCCCTTGACTTGAAGATGCTTGATTGTTTCGTTAAGCAAATAAAGCGCGGGTGCGATAAAACCGATAATAATGGGTATCCAGCCGAGCACAATGGCAATAAATGCAGCCAGGCCTTTAAGCGGTTTGGGCTGGATGGGACGCATACGCTGGGTACTGGCATAGCGCTGTCTTTTCCTTCCCTGGCGCTCTAATAGAATCAGCCCCACGACGATCGCCAGCATGGCGAGCGCAATTTGTGCTGCGCCGGCCAGATCCGTTCGCGTTACCCAGGTGGTGTAAACGGAGACCGTTAGTGTTTGTACGCCCAGAAATTCCGATGCCCCGATATCATTGAGGGTTTCGAGCAAAGCAAGGCTGACACCGACGGCAATTGCCGGGCGGGCAAGCGGCAATGCCACTCGCAGGAATACGCCTTTCCCCGACAGACCCAATATGCGTCCCGCTTCAAGCAAGCTGGCTGCCTGCGTTGAAAACATGACACGTGTACTGAGATAAACGTAAGGGTAGAGCACGAAACCCAGCAGGAAAATGGCGCCGGGCAAGCCGCGGATATCCGGAAGACGGAATTCGCGCGCACTGGAGTAGCCCAGCATACTCCGTATGACCTCTTGAACGGGGCCGATCGGATGAAGGATATCGAGATAGGCGAATGCAACGATATAGGTAGGTACCGCCAATGGCAGCAAAAGGGCCCATGACAGCATGCGTTGCGAAGGAAAGGTAAAAGCCGTGACCAGCCAGGCCGCACCGGTACCCAGGCATGTAACGAGAACACCGACACCCAGCAATAACAAAACCGTATTTTGAAATGCCGTGGGTATAACGTAATTAAGAAGGTGAACCCAATGTTCGAGAGATCCGCTGACAGCCAGGGCGCCGAGCGTTATGACGGGTGTAATAACGCATATTGCGATGAGTAAAGCACCCAGCCGCCAACCGGCATCAGATCCAAATTGAAGAGGACGGGGTAGCGGCAAACGACTTGGTTCCTGAAATGAAGCAGGCTGCACACCCTGGGGCTGCGCAGCCTTTACTAAGGGGTTAAATGAATTATTGGTCGAACCCAACTTTGTCTACCAGCTTGCTGGCTTGCTTTCGATGTTCGGCAATTTCAACCAGAGGCAAAGGATCGACGTTCAGCGGACCGAAACTTGCGACAATAGGATCGAGTTCGACACCTTTGCGAACCGGATACTCGTAGTTGGCCTGCGCATACATTTTCTGAGCCTTGTCGGACACCAGGTACTCCAGCAGCGCAAGTGCATTGTCTTTGTTCGGGGCATATTTTGCCACAGCTGCACCCGAGATGTTGACATGGGTGCCCTGGCTTTTCGCAGAAGCAAAAGTGGGACGAATCACTTTGATGGCCTGGCCCCATTTGTAGTTGTCGCTTCCAGGCTCGGCGTTCTTCATGCGGCCGACATAGTAGGCGTTTGCAATCCCAATATCGCAGATACCACCCAGGATATCGCGGGCAACATCGCGGTCACCGCCGGCGGCATTGCGTCCCAGATTGGCTTTGACGCCTTCCAGCCAGGTTTGCGTTGCCTCGACGCCGTTATGTGCAATCATGGAGGCAATTAAAGCAGTATTGTAGGGATGCTGGCCCGAACGGATGCAAACCTTGCCTTTCCATTTGGGATCTGCAAAATCTTCATAGGTGAGGCTGTCGATATCAAGCTCTTTTGCCACATAGGCAACGCGGTCACGCAAGGACAGGGCATACCAATGGTTGTCGGCGCCTCGCAAGTTGGCCGGAATGACTTCGGTAAGCGTAGCCGATTCAATAGGCTGGGTAATACCGCCTTGTACCAGGTCGATCAAATTACCAATATCCACCGTCATGAGTACATCGGCAGGCGACTTGTCACCTTCGGCCTTTACGCGCTCAAGCAGACCGTCTTTAACAAATACCGTGTTTACCGTTATGCCGGTATCGGTTTTGAATTGTTCAAGAATAGGCTGAATCAGGCCTGGTTCTCGCGTGGTGTACAGATTGACGTCGTTGGCTTGTGCGGACGCTGCGGTAAATAGTCCGGAAAGCGCCAATGCAGAGAGCAGAGCACGGGAAAATAACTTCATGAAGAGACTCCGAAGCAGAAATAGGCTTTATCACGCGTTGATAATCGGTGCCATTTGCAGAGGGTTATCTGCCTGGCAGGATGAAAACATTGTTGCGTTTGTAAATAACAATGATTCTCAAATAGAATAGCATAAATCCGCGGGTTCGACGTGGGATCTTGCAATAATAAAGCGTAAACACTCTATTATTATGGAGTCTCCATGAGTTCGAGCTGCAGGGAAAAATAACGCAAAAGGTTGCTTTATAAAACTTATATATTGAAATTGCAGGATAAATTGGTAGAATTACCATAAGCTTGAAAATTAAATACAAGCGCTTCTGGCAAGTCTAAATAAAGTGTATTAATGCAATTTTGCTAAGGGCTTACCGAATAAAACCGCATAATTTATGCTTTAACCACCAAACAAGACACATATTATGGCAGCTTTCAACTCAGAAAAAGTTCTCAGTGTTCATCATTGGAACGAAACACTTTTTTCCTTCACCACAACGCGCGACCCCGGTTTGCGCTTCCATAACGGCCACTTCGTCATGCTGGGGCTTGAGGTGAATGGCAAGCCTTTATTGCGTGCTTACAGTATTGCCAGTGCCAACTACGAGGAGAACCTGGAGTTTCTCAGTATCAAAGTACCCGACGGCCCCTTGACATCGCGCTTGCAGCATTTGAAGGTGGGTGATGAGGTGCTGGTTAGCAAAAAGCCGGTTGGCACGTTGGTCGTCGACGACCTGAAACCGGGCAAGCATCTGTACTTGTTTGGCACGGGTACGGGCCTTGCACCTTTCATGAGCATCATCAAGGATCCCGACGTATACGAGCGTTTCGACAAGATCGTGCTGATGCATGGTGTGCGGTTTGTCAGCGAACTGGCTTATGCCGATTTCATCGAAAATGAGCTGCCCAACAACGAATTCTTTGGCGACATGATTCGTGAGAAGCTGATTTACTACCCAACCGTGACACGTGAAGAGTTCCGTAATAAAGGGCGTATCACCCAGGCGATCGAAAGCGGCGACTTTGCACGCAAGACCGGGCTGCCCGATATTAATCCGGAGACAGATCGTGCCATGATTTGTGGCAGCCCGGCCATGCTGGAAGACCTGAGCAACATGCTCGACGAACGGGGTTTTGTTATTTCTCCGGGGGTGGGCGATCCCGGCGACTACGTCATCGAGCGGGCCTTTGTCGAAAAATAAGGGTTTTCATGGCGTTGGCGGGCTGTTAATTTTGTCTATAGGAAGATAAACTCTAATAGTATTTTTAACCCTATTATTCATTTAGAGATTTATCATGACAAAACAGGTTATTCACTCGAACGACGCGCCTGCTGCGGTGGGCCCTTATTCCCAAGCCATTGCGGCCGATAACGGGAAGACGGTTTACTTATCGGGCCAGATTGGTCTTGAGCCAGGTACAGGTGAACTGATCTCCGAAAATTTCGAAGGTCAGGTTCGCCAGTCGTTTGCCAATCTCAAGGCCGTCATCGAAGCGGCGGGTGGAACGCTTGACAGCATTGTCCGGTTGAACCTGTACCTGACTGACCTTTCGAAATTCGCCGGCGCCAACGCAATCATGGCCGACATTATTCCCGAGCCATTTCCTGCCCGCAGCACCATCGGCGTTGCCAGCTTGCCCAAAGGCGCCCAGTTCGAGGTAGACGCGATTATTGTTGTTTGACGCCTCATAACTGCGCACTCGTTGCCTCATTGGTGCGAAATACAGTGTCATCAAGCACATTGTCGGCGACTGAACGTCGCCTTCATCGCCTTGGACTGCGTACACAACAAGATTGCGTTATTCATTTACCCATTCGTTATGAAGATGAGACGCAGTTGCATCGAATTGCGTCGGCCCGCGTCGGGCAGGTCGTTCAGCTTGAAGGCGAAATTTCCTATAACGAGGTACAGCTTCGTCCGCGTCGTCAACTGATTGCTTTGCTGACAGACGATACCGGCAGCATATTCCTGCGCTGGCTGCATTTTTATCCCAACCAGCAAAAGCAGGTTTCAAAGGGCAACCGGGTTCGTGTGCGTGGGGAAATCCGAACGGGTTTCAACGGCCTTGAAATTGTGCATCCGCGTGTCACCAAGGCTGGCGGAGCACTTGCTTCTACACTGACACCGGTTTATCCGACCACAGATGGGTTAACGCAACCCGCCCTGAGGAAAATCATTGGTCAGGCACTGGACAATGCCGATTTTTCTGATACTTTACCGGATGCAATTCGCCGGCGTTTCGGCCTGATGCCGTTCGCGCAGGCGGTGCGAACGTTGCATTATCCGCCAGCGGAAATCACGCTGAACAGTCTCGAAGAACGCTCGCATCCGGCCTGGCTGCGAATCAAGTTCGACGAGTTGCTGGCGCAACAGTTGTCTTTGGCTTCGGCGCGTGCGATGCGATTGCAACAAACGGCACAGCCATTGAATGCCAACCACCACGATCTGTTCAACGCATTGCGCGCGCTTTTGCCTTTCGAGCTCACCGCAGCGCAAGGGCGGGTCATTGAGGAAATCATTCAAGACTTATCCCGTCCCTATCCCATGCATCGTTTGTTGCAGGGTGACGTAGGGAGTGGAAAAACCATTGTGGCTGCCTTTGCTGCGCTTAAAGCGATCTCAAGTGGAGCACAAGTGGCTGTGATGGCGCCCACTGAGTTATTGGCCGAGCAACATTACACCAAGCTCAAAAGCTGGATGGCCCCCTTGGGCGTTCAGGTCCAGCGGTTGAGCGGCAGCCAGAAAAGCAAGGATAAACAACACGTATTGAATGCTGTGGCCTGCGGTGACACACAATTAGTGGTGGGCACCCAGGCGCTTATCCAGACAACGGTTACGTTTGATTGCCTGGGTTTGGTCATTCTGGATGAACAACATCGCTTCGGTGTCGGACAACGACTGGCTTTGGGACAAAAAGGTGAGCAACAAACTGATGCGGTTTCTTTGTTGCCGCATCAACTGAATATGAGTGCCACGCCGATTCCACGCACACTTGCCATGACTTTGTTTGCCGATCTTGACGTGTCGGTTCTGGACGAGTTGCCTCCTGGGCGTCCCAGCGTTGTCACCAAGCTGGTTGCCGATAGTCGTCGCGAAGAATTGATTGAGCATATTCATTCCGAAATAGGCAAAGGGCGGCAGGTTTACTGGGTTTGTCCGCTGGTTGAGGAAAGTGAGGCGCTGCAATTACAAACAGTGGTGGATACCCATGCTTATTTGCAGCAGGTTTTGCCGGAGATACGCATCGGTCTGGTTCATGGCCGGCTAAAGTCGGCCGAGAAAACAGAGGTCATGGATGCCTTTCGTGGTGGTGACGTATCTTTGCTGGTTGCCACAACGGTTATTGAAGTAGGGGTCGACGTACCGAATGCCACCCTGATGGTTATCGAGCATGCCGAGCGGTTCGGCCTGGCGCAATTGCATCAATTGCGCGGAAGGGTGGGTCGTGGCGCGGAACAATCCGTTTGTGTCCTGCTGTATCAGCCAGCCTTGTCGTCCATTGCGCGTCAACGCTTGCGTGCCATGTATGAAACCGCTGACGGTTTTGAAATTGCACGTCGTGACCTGGCGTTGCGCGGGCCGGGTGAGTTTCTGGGGTTGCGCCAATCGGGGGTACCGTTATTGCGTTTTGCTGATATTGAATCCGATGTCGAACTGGTCGAGCAAGCCCAGTCACTTGCCTGTGAACTGCTGTCCAGTGCACACGAAATCGCGCAGGTGCACCTCGATCGCTGGATGCACGGGAAACACGTTTACTTACGCAGTTAACAACGGGGTCAGGTATTGGCATGACGCTTACTGAACTTAAATATATTGTTGCCGTGGCGCGTGAACGACATTTCGGGCGTGCGGCCGACGCCTGTTTTGTCAGTCAACCCACATTGTCGGTTGCGATTCGCAAACTGGAAGAAGAACTGGGAATTACACTTTTTGAGCGGGGGGGTAATGAGATTGCCGTGACGCCCATTGGGTTACGCGTCGTTGCCCAGGCGCAAAAAGTGTTGGAGGAAGCTGGGAATTTGAAGGAAATTGCACGGGAAGGGCACGATCCGCTGGCCGGGCCTTTGCGTGTGGGCATTATTTATACGATTGGTCCGTATCTGCTGCCCAGGCTGGTGCCGGCTCAAATTGAAATTACGCCGCAGATGCCTTTGATTCTTCAGGAGAATTTCACCACGCGCCTGATTGAGTTGCTTAGACAAGGGGAAATAGACTGCGGGATTATGGCATTGCCGCTACCCGACGCCGGGCTGGAGGTTTACCCGCTGTACGATGAGCCGTTTGTCGTGGCCGTGCCGCGGCGACATCCATGGGCCAGGCGCAAAGAGATCAACGCTTCGGAGCTGAAGGACGAAACAATGTTGTTGCTGGGCGTTGGTCACTGTTTTAGAGACCAGGTGCTTGAGGTATGTCCCGAGTTATCTCGTTTTTCTGCCTCCAGCGAAGGGATTCAACGTACTTTCGAAGGTTCTTCGCTGGAAACGATACGCCATATGGTTGCGGCTGGAATCGGCATTACCGTCTTGCCGGCAAGTTCAATCCCGGTCGCGCCAAATGATTTGCTGGCTTATATTCCATTCAAAAAGCCGATTCCCAGTCGCCGGGTGGTTCTGGCCTGGCGCAAAAGCTTTCCCCGCCCTGCGGCAATTCAGGCATTGATACAGGCAATCGAACAGTGCGATCTGCCCGGTGTGAACCCCACGCAGCACAAGCAGCCCGTGTTATCGTGACGCCTCTTGGCAACCCTTCTTAATTTTGTTGGAAAGACCACCATTATGAGTACGCCTCAAGAACTAAAACTCGCCTTCATCGGCGGTGGAAATATGGCATCGGCCCTGGGAGCGGGGCTGATTGGTAAACGGTGCGGCGCACAAGACGTCCATGTTGTTGACATCGATGAAAATGCACGCAAGCGCTGGGCAGAGCAAGGCGTGAGCACGGCTGTGCAGGCAGACGAATCACTCAGCAGCTATCGGGTTTGGGTATTTGCCGTTAAACCGCAGGTCATGAAGGAAACCGTCGCGGCATGCAAACCGTTCTTGCGCGATGATACGTTGGCGATCAGCATTGCCGCAGGTATCGATTCCGATACGTTCGCCCAATGGCTGGGCAAGCCGGGCCAGCCCTGGACCCGTTTGGTGCGTTGCATGCCGAATACGCCGTCACTGGTGGGTGCCGGTATTTCAGGTCTATGCGCGGCAAGCGGCGTCTCCGAGCAAGACCGTGCCCTGGCACAGCAATTGCTCAAGGCTGTGGGAAAGGTTGTGTGGGTTGACAACGACCAGCAGCTTGACGCTGTGACCGCGTTGTCGGGTAGCGGGCCTGCCTACGTTTTTCTTTTTCTGGAAGCCCTGATGCAGGGCGGTCAAAAGCTGGGGCTTTCCGAGGCCCAGGCACGCCAATTGGCTTTGGCAACCCTTAGTGGCGCCACGGAACTGGCCAGCTTGTCGCCGGAGCCCCCATCGATCTTGCGCGAGCGTGTTACATCCAAAGGCGGTACAACTGCCGAGGCGTTACGTGTTTTCAAGGAACGGGATTTTGTTGCCATCGTTCAGGAAGCAATGAAGGCATCGTATAATAGGGCCTCCGAGCTGTCTGTTGAACTTTCCAAATGAAAACAAACTCTTATCATGTATCTATGACGGCAGGCCAGATTCTGCTGGCCGTGGCAGCGATGGCCATTGTCGTCGTAGGATCGAACGTGCTCGTTCAATATCCCATAAACAAGTGGCTTACATGGGGAGCCATTTCCTATCCTGTTGCATTTCTGGTTGCTGACCTGATCAACCGGCGTTTCGGCGCAAAATCGGCCCGGCAAGTGGCAGTGGCCGGGTTTGTCGTGGCTATCGTGTTTTCGGTATGGGTTGCGACGCCCCGTATTGCGTTGGCCTCGGGTGTGGCGTTTTTATTCGCGCAGTTATTGGATATCTACGTTTTCGACCGCCTGCGGAACCAGCAATGGTGGCGGGCGCCGCTTATAGGTGGTGTGGCTGGCGCAACTTTGGATACGGTTCTGTTCTTCAGTATTGCGTTCGCTGGAACCGGGATCAACTGGCCCGCGTTGCTCGTGGGCGACCTGGCTGTTAAGTTGGCCGTTAATACAGCCTTGCTGGCGCCATTCAGGGCATTAATGTGGAATATTGCACGGCCCGCCAAATCACTTTGACAGGGCAGGCCGGGCAGCATCAACCGTTATTCACTTATTCCAGTCCTTGCCGGCTCAAGGCGTTTTGAACGCCTGGGTCGGCTGCCATTCGGTTATAGAAAGCATCCAGGTTCTTCAGATCGGACAGATCAATGCCATTTGCGCGGGTCCAGCGGTTGACTGTATACAAATAAGGATCGGCCAGAGAGCGTTTTCCAGCCAGGAATTCGCGATCGGCAAGACGCTTGTCGGCCACGCTGAATAGAAACTTCACTCTCTCGGTTGCTTTGGCGGCAAGTTCCTTTTGACCCTCGGATGAGCTTTGAAAGTTCTGGGGCACGAAGACAAGCGAGAACGTGCGGTGCAGGTCGGAATTGCAAAAAGACAGCCAGCGCCGCACTTCTGCGCGCTCTTTGGCGGTTGTGCCATGCAGTTCGGCCTCGGGATGAAGCTCAGCCAGATACTCCATGATGGCAACGCTTTGAGACAACACGAAATTGTCGTCAATCAATACAGGCACCGACCCCACCGGATTCAAAGCCAGGAAATCTGGCGTTTTGGTTTGTTCACGAGTGACTTCCTCCAGCTCGTAGCCAACATTCATCCATTCGAGCACAATTTGTGACGCCAGTGGGCAGGCGCCTTTCAGATAATAAAGCTTCATGGTTATCCTTGGAATCGGTTAAATCGAATTGAGCCCATATTCTATCGATCACGCACCGGAATGCAAACAAGCGTTACCGACGCATTACATTGATCCGGTCGGGACACAGTTGCGCTACCATGTTGTTTTTGCAATGAGACAGTTACGGTCATGTTCAAGCCTGATTTTTCGTTGAATAATCGTCTTGCGCTTATTACGGGCTCGACGCGGGGGTTAGGCTTTGCGATTGCGTCGGCCTTTGCAGCCAGTGGCGCGAATATTATTGTGAACGGACGTGACGCCCAGCGTACTGAAATGATCGCCGGGCAGTTGCGTGAGCAAGGCGCAACCGCGCACGCATGGGTGCAGGATATTGCCGATTTCGCTTCATTACCCGACGCCTATGCACAGCTGTGTGAACAGTGGGGGGCCCCTGATATCCTGGTCAATAATGTGGGAATCCGCATACGAAAGTCATTGTCGGCCGCATCTGCCAGCGACATCAACCAGCTCATCCACGTGAATTTGTCCGCTGCGGTTTTCTTGTCGAAATTGGCCGCGTGCGCCATGCTGGAGCATAAGACGCAACCAAACGGACGCATTATTTCCCTGACTTCGATTGCGGGGAATTTGGCGCGGTCAGGTGATGCGATTTATCCGATTGCCAAGTTGGGGCTCAACGGGTTGGTTCATAGTCTTGCCGTCGAGTATGGACCGCTTGGCATCACCAGTAATGGCATAGCCCCCGGCACCTTTGCCACAGAAGCCAATGCCGAGCTGGTGGCCGATCCGGTCCGGGGGCCTGTCGTTATTGGTCGCAATCCGCTTGGACGCTGGGGCCGGCCCGATGAAATTACCGGGGCGGCAGTCTTTCTTGCGTCTCCCAGTGCCGCCTACGTCAATGGTCACGTCCTGGTCGTTGACGGCGGCTTTTCCATTACGTTTTAAGTGGTTCTTATGTCTGCAAAACTTCGTCTGGCAATCAATGGTTATGGACGTATCGGTCGTTGTTTCTTGCGCGCACTTTACGAGTCGTCTGCGTGCGAGCAGTTTGAAATTGTTGCCATCAATGAGCCGGCCGATCTCGACTCAATGGCATACCTTACGCGCTTTGACTCAACGCATGGTGTTTTTCCGGGCGAGGTCAGCCAGGGCGAGCAATCGCTCATTATCAATGGCCACTCGATTGCAGTGACGCACGCCGACAAACCGGAAGCAGTGGACTGGGGTGCCTACAAGCTCGACGTCTTGATTGAGTGTTCCGGGCGTTACAGCAGTCGCCGTGAACTGATGCGCTTTATCGAGGCCGGCTGCCCGCGGCTGCTTTTGTCGCAGCCTGCCGATGGCGCAAGCGAGGTTGATCAGACCATCGTATACGGTATCAACCAGCAGGTGCTACAGGGTGATGAGGTGCTGGTGTCGAATGCCTCGTGCACCACGAATGCCATTGTGCCGGTGCTGGACTCTTTGAACAGCGCTTTTTCTCTGGAACATGCGTTTCTGACAACCTTGCATTCTGTGATGAATGACCAGCCGCTTATCGATGGTTATCATCGTTCAGATTTGCGCCGGACCCGCTCAGCCATGCAGTCGATTGTCCCGGTATCGACGGGCCTGGCAAAAGGGGTGGAGCGATTGTTGCCTGAGCTAACGGGTAAAGTCGTAGCCAAGGCCATTCGTGTTCCCACGCTGAATGTTTCTGCGATCGACCTTATGGTGACGACAAAACAGGCCGTTTCTGTCCAGGCCATTAATAACCGAATGCAGGCGCTGGCCGAAAACGCACAGCGTCTTGTGGCGTATTCAAGCCACCCTCATGCATCAATCGACTTTAACCATAATCCACATTCGGCGATCATCGATGGCAGCCAGACACGAGTAAACGGTGAGAATTTTGTGAATTTGCTGGTATGGTTTGATAACGAGTGGGGCTTTGCCAACCGTTTGCTGGATACGTTGGGGTATTGGGCAACCTGTTTAAGCCTCAACCGTACGGCCAAGTTCAAGCAACCCGCCTGATTGACAGGAGACCAACATGAGCACAATGCGTACCGAATACGATTCAATGGGGCCAATCGAAGTTCCGGCAGATCGGTATTGGGGGGCACAAACCCAACGGTCACTTCATCATTTTCCCATAGGCACCGAACGTTTTGTCTGGCCAGCGTCAATTATCACGGCACTGGGCTTGCTGAAAAAGTCTGCGGCCAAAGCCAATGCAGAGCTGGGAGAACTGGACCCCAATTTAGCTGACTTGATCATGCAGGCAAGTGACGAGGTGATTCAAGGACGGCTGAACGCTCATTTCCCGCTGGTGGTGTTCCAGACCGGTTCAGGTACCCAGTCGAACATGAATGCCAACGAAGTCATTGCCAACCGGGCCATTGAGATAGCAGGAGGCAAACTGGGCTCAAAACAGCCTGTTCATCCCAATGATCATGTAAACCGGGGGCAATCTTCGAACGATACGTTTCCCACCGCAATGCATATTGCCGTGGCGCAAAGTGTTCAACATCATTTGCTTGCGCCGGTATGTGCGTTGCGCGACACGCTTGATGCGAAGTCCCGCGAGTATGAAAAAGTGGTGAAAACCGGGCGTACGCACTTGCAGGATGCCACGCCGGTTACCTTGGGCCAGGAAATGAGTGCGTGGGTCGCCCAGATTGATTTCGGCCTGGCTGCCGTGAAGCAGGCTTTGCCCGGCATTTATGAACTGGCAATTGGTGGTACTGCCGTGGGCACCGGCCTGAATGCTCACCCCGAGTTCGGCGACCGGGCTGCTGCGGCTCTGTCTGAGGAAACCGGTTTGCCTTTTGTGTCGGCTCCCAACAAGTTTTTTGCGCTGTCTGCGCACGACGCCCTGGTGCAGATGTCGGCGGCCTTGCGCACGCTGGCAGGCGGGCTGATGAAAATGGCCAACGATATTCGCTGGCTGGCCAGTGGGCCTCGGTGCGGTATCGGCGAGTTGCTCATTCCCGAGAATGAGCCCGGGTCATCAATCATGCCGGGCAAGGTGAACCCCACGCAATGCGAGGCGCTCACGATGGTTTGCGTACAGGTCTTCGGCAATGATGCGGCTACTGCCTTTGCCGGCACCCAGGGTAACTTCCAGCTTAATGTTTATAAGCCCGTCATGGTGCACAATGTGCTGGAAAGCATTCAGTTGCTGGGAGATGCATGTGGCGCGTTCAACCGCTTTTGTGCCGAGGGTATTGAACCGAATATGCCGGTAATTGAAGCGCATTTGCAACAGAACCTGATGCTGGTTACGGCGTTGAACCGCCATATCGGATACGACAAGGCGGCGGAAATTGCCAAAACAGCCCACCGCACAGGCGTTTCGCTGCGCGAAGCGGCCATTGACTCGGGTTATCTTGACGGTGAGCAATATGATCAATGGGTGGTTCCTGTCAACATGACTCGACCGGGAGTATAGAAAAATGCGCTATACATATACTTCAAAAAGATTTGCTGTGTGCCGACGCGTATTCATGTCGGCCCTGGCATGTTTTCTTATGTTTTCAATAGGGCATGCTGCACTGTCGTCGCAGGCGCACGCGGCAAGTATCACGGTTGACGAAGTGGCCAAAAATTTGCAGCACCCTTGGGCCATGGTTTTTTTGCCGGGCGATCAGGGGATACTTGTAACCGAGCGTCCCGGTTCGCTGCGCCACATTGCTTCAAGTGGTCAGGTTTCCGATCCGATCGGGGGCTTGCCCAAGGTATGGAACAAAGGGCAGGGTGGCTTGCTTGATATCGCGCTGGCTCCCGACTTTGAACAGTCCGGGCATGTTTATTTGTCTTATGCCGAGGGTGGCAGTGCCCGTGCGGGAACCGCCGTGGGTTATGGAAAATTAAGCAAAGACATGCGGCAACTCGAGGATTTCAGGGTTATTTTTCGGCAAGAGCCCAAGATGTCGACTGGTCAGCATTTTGGTTCTCGCCTGGTTTTCGATAACGAAGGCCTTCTGTATATTACATTGGGCGACAACGGGCAAAGGCCTTTACCCCAGGATCTGGACAAGCTGCAGGGCAAAGTCGTGCGTATTCGCGCTAATGGCGAAATCCCGTCCGACAATCCCTTTGTCCGCGATCCCATGGCTCGGGACGAAATCTGGTCTTACGGACATCGCAACCCGCAGGGTGCGGCTTTACATCCGGACACCGGCCTGCTCTGGATAAATGAACATGGCCCTCGGGGCGGCGACGAGATCAATATTCCGCAAGCCGGGAAAAATTACGGTTGGCCGCTTGCAACGCACGGTATTAATTACTCCGGCAGTCCGATCCCCGAAGCCAGGGGGGAACAGGTAGAAGGCACGGAACCGCCCGATTTCGTATGGGAGGTGTCGCCGGCAGTCAGCGGAATGACTTTCTACACGCATGAGCGCTTCCCGCAGTGGCAGGGCTCAATCTTTGTCGGGGCGCTGCGTGATCGCAGCCTGATAAGATTGATACAAGACGAGAATGGTGTCATTGAAGAGCAGGAACGTCTTTTGACAGATAGGGGAGATCGTATCCGCGACGTGCGTAGTGGTCCCGATGGGTTTGTTTATGTTCTGACCGACGATGACAATGGACGTTTGCTTCGCATCGGTTTGAAGTAGCCGTCGCACGACGCAAAAACCAAATCGGACGACGACAGGCACATGGGAAAAAAGTACACCCCGGAAGGCCGGATTGATAGCCGGCCTTCCGGGGTGCTTGTTTGGCAGCGCGGTGATCCGTGCCCGGATTACTGCATCAACAACCAGTCACCGTCTTTAACTTCCACCAGCATGCGTGCCCGCTCGTCGTGGCCGAAGTGGTCTGTCGGTGTCATATTGAAAATACCGTGCAAGCCCACGACTTCCTTGGCATTTTCAAGTGCGTCCCGTAATGCAACACGGAAGGCCTGAGTACCTGGCTCGGCTTTTTTGAGCGCCTCGGGTACCGCAGCTTCGAGCAGCAGATAGGCGTCATAGATCTGGGCGCCAAAAGAAGAGAAAGAACCTTCCCCGTACATTTTCTCGTAGGCTTCGGTGTACTCAATGCCGGGCTGCTTGGATGGGTGGGAATCGGGAAGCTGTTCTGCGACCACAACAGGCCCGACCGGCAAAATCGTACCTTCCACCGCTTTGCCGCCCACGCGGATGTATTCCTTCGTGGCCGTGCCGTGTGTTTGATAGATTTGTCCTTTAAAGCCGCGGTCTTGCAAAGTAACCTGTGGCAAAACTGAAGGGGTTCCTGATGCAACGACCAAAACGGCGTCGGGCTTGGCCGCGACCAGTTTTACGGCCTGGCCGGTTACGCTGGTGTCGTTACGATTGAATCGTTCAACGTCTTCCATCACGATGCCGGCTTGCTCTGCCAGCGGGCGCATTTCCTTGAGCCAGATTTCCCCATAGGCATCGGCATAACCAATAAAGCCCAGTCGCTTCACGCCATTTTCTTTCATGTGTTCAACCAGAGCACCCGCCATCAGGCGCACGTGCTGCGGAGAGCGAAACACCCATTTTTCCTTGTCGGCTGGTAAATCGAGTGGTGCAACTGCGATTTGGGGGACTTCATATTCATTGGCGATTTCAGCCATGGCGACACTGGTCGGCGTAGCCGACGAGCCGAACAGAATGTCGACCTTGTCTTCCGTAACCAATTTTCGTGCGTTTCGACCCGCCTGGGTGGCGTCGGTGGCGTCGTCGAGCACGATGTAATTTACTTTATGACCCGCAATTTCGGTTGGGAACAACGGAACGGTATTGCGCTCGGGTACGCCTAATGCGGCGGCAGGGCCCGTGCTGGAAAGGGAGATGCCCACATTAATGTCTTTGGCTTGAATCGGGGCGGCCAAAGCGCTCGCCACCAGACCGGCAGCAGCAATGCCCGCCATTTTCATGGATAGTTTCATGTTTCCTCCAGTTGTTAGAAATTATATTGACTTCGACGCTTTGAAACGTGGCCAACTTTACGTAAACGTTCTGTTTATGACAATAGGGATGAACCCCTCACAACTCTTGATTTGTGTCAAGGCGACCAAGATATAACAAGATAACGATGCCGACTTGAAACTTAATTTTGACACAGAGGTGAGTCATGGCAAACTTAACACGTTTTGATTCATTTCGTGATTTAACCGCAATAGAACCCTGGCGCAATCGTCAAGGCCGGGATACCGGGCATGCGCAAAGAAGACATTAACGTTTCCATCGACGCAAACCAGGTAACGATCAGCGCCGAGGCACATCAGGAAAAGAAGAGAAGAAGGACGAAAAAGTGGTTAGACGAGAGCGTTTTTACGGCCGTCGGATGCGAAGTTTTTCGCTTGCGCACGGTATCGATGAGTCGGCGTCTTTGGCGCATTACCAGGATGGTGTATTAAATCTGAAACGGGTCAAGAAAGCAGGAACGAACGGTGTACGTAGCCTGGTAATTCAATATAAATTAAAGTTATAGAATATTGACCAAATGGGAGTGATCTTGCATCGCTCCTAATTTTTTCCTGGACTTCGCCGTTAACTAATAAATTGTTCCTTTTCAATTTGTTGCATTTTGTTGTGAACCGGGGTAGTCTAGCGATTTTGTCTGGCGCAGGCGCCTTTATGTTGGCGGAAGGTTATGGTTTCTATTCTTCAAGGCGCAGTCAAGTTTTTCCCGGCCAACGCCCACGGCCTGGCGAAGAAGATGCCATCGGCACACAGCCTGCAACTATTGTATAACGCAGTGCAACGTCTTTCGGGAACCCGTGGGATCGATACCGGTCTGGCACAGGTTCTTGAGTTGTTGTGCAGCCAGTCGCAATGGAAAGCCGCCATTGCATGGATCACCCGGCCAGATGAAAAGCCTCAGTTTCAATGTGCCTGGCACGCATCATCTCAAGGCATACAGGCTTTGGAAGCTTGTTTCAAAACCGGTGCGTTCAGCCAGGAGGACACCATTCCATTTTTGGTTATGCAGCAAAAAAGCCTGGTTTTTGCGCCTGTCATTGCACGAGGTGGCCGCAATGAAGCGAATAATGTCGTTCGTGAACTGGGCCTGCATTGTGCCTTGGGTATCCCTTTGCCCGGTCGTGATCATGTTCTTGGTGTCATCGAGCTCTTGGGGTCTGACGCCAGTGAACCGGAAGAGGGCATGATCGCGCTGCTGCAAACTTTGGGCAACGATATCGGTTTGTTTCTTGAGGCCCGCCGGTTGGAGAGCCAGTTGCATGAAAAGAACGAAAAACTATTGCAAATGCAGCGCATCGCGCGCCTGGCCTCCTGGGAAATCGACTTAAGTAATCTGAAACTGTACGGCTGTCGTGATGCAGCGCGCGTAATGGGCCTGCCGATTGACGCTTTGCCCTCGAATATACATGAGTTGCTTGCCTACATTCCCGAGGAGGATCACGACATTTTCAATAGTTTGCTGGCCGGGGCTCAGCAACGCCCATATCCTTTTGTCACCGTTGAGCATCGTTTTTGCGCCCCGGGAGGCATGCGCTATTTAATGGTGAAGGCGGAAGGGCAGTTCGATCAAAATGGCAGACCGGTGCGCATTAGCGGCACGATGCAAGATATCACCGAACAAAAGCTTGCCAACATACAGGCTACGCTGTCTGAGCAACGTTGGGAGGCGGCGTTTCGCAACAGCCCGGTACCGTCCATTATTACGGAGCTGGACAGTGGCCTTTGTCTTGATGCCAACGATGAAATGTGCCGTCTTTTGGGGTTGTCGCTTAATGAAGTGGTTGGTAAGACAACCACCGAACTCATGATTTGGCCTGCAAATGAGCCCCGTTCGGATTTCATAGAAGAGTTGAAAAGGCGGGGGTCGGTACGCCAACAGGAGTTTCGTGCCCGTGTAGATGGCGTAGATCATTATCTTCTCGTCAACATGGAGCGCATAGAGTTCAACGACTATGATGCGCTTTATGGTCAATGGGTCGACATTACGCCGGTCAAGAAACTGGAAGAAAAGTTGCGTTTAACGGCGGCCGCAGTCGAGCATGCTGCCGATGCGCTGGTACTAATTGACCGAAAGGGAAATATCGTTGCGGTTAATCCCGCCTTCAGTGCCATTACGGGCTATGCCGCAGAGCAGACCCTGGGGCAATGGTTTCTTGGGTTGTTGCACAAGCCCACGGGTCGTCACGATAAACATTTTTTCAAAAAGGCGATTGAAACGCTTGAGAATCACAATCAGTGGAAAGGTCAGGTCTGGACGCAACGGGCCAACGGCGAGGTGTTTCCGGCCGTGCTGACCCTGGGTGCAATTCGCAGCCCTGAAACCAATAAAATCACACATTATGTCGGGGTTTTTTCAGACATTTCGCCCCAGAAAGAATACGAAGAGCGTCTTCGAAAGCTGGCACTGCACGATGAGTTGACCGGGCTGGCCAATCGTACCTTGCTGATTGAGCGTGGTAATCGTGCACTACTTCAAGCCGAACGACACGATGGCAGGCTTGCAGTATTGTTTATCGATTTGAATCGATTCAAATCGGTTAATGACGCATATGGTCATGCCGTGGGCGATGCGCTATTGCAGCAGGTAGCAGACCGGCTTGTTTTGTGTGTCAGGGCATCCGACACGGTGGCACGGGTGGGTGGCGATGAATTCGTTATTCTGCTCACTGATCTTGCGCAAGACGATGATGCCTACCAGGTTGCCGACAAGGTTCATTTGGCAATGGTGCAGCCGTTTCTGGTTGAAGGTGTCGAGATCGAAGTAGGCGGCAGCGTGGGTGTTGCGCGCTATCCGCAAGATGGCGTGGATATGACAATGCTGCTCAGGTTTGCCGATGAGGGGCTATATCAGGCAAAGCGCGCGGGAGAAAGTCTGGATTGAGTAAGCAGGCTGAAAATACAAGACGATTTTCCTTGTTGTTTTATTAAAGTTTACGTCACACTTGCCGTTAACAAGTCGTTAACCCGTAACGTGATGTTCGCTTATGCCAGATAATGAGACACATACCGGATCGAGCCCGCCTTCTCCCCTTAGCCAGCTGGACCATCCGTTGGCCGTACATTTATTGCAAACAGAAAAAATGGCCGGTATTGGTCAGTTGGCTGCGGGCGTTGCCCACGAAATCAATAATCCGGTGGGGTATGTGTTTTCAAATCTCAAAACTTTGGCTGGCTATATGCAAGACATGCTGAAGATTATTGATGCAACTGATCACGTCGAGTCGGTAAGCGAGTTACATCAATTGAAGAAAACGCTTGATTACGACTATATCCGGCACGATGTTGCGGCGCTTTTGCGAGAATCTGAAGAGGGCATGGATCGCATAAAGCACATTATTTCAGCTTTGAAATATTTTTCCCATAGCGATGATGACAAGCTCCGGCTGGCAGACCTTCATCAAAGCATCGAATCGACGCTAACGGTCGCAGGCAGTGAGATCAAATATCGCGCCCAGGTTGTCCGACAGTTTGGCGTTTTGCCTTTAGCACAATTCAACGTTTCACAAATCAATCAGGTTGTGATGAATTTGCTGATTAATGCAGCGCAATCGATTGAAAACTCCGGCATGATCACGTTACGTACCGATCGGGAAGAGGCCTGGGTCTGGTTTGAAGTGGAAGATACCGGCTGTGGTATGACACCGGAAGTACAGAAGCATATTTTTGAACCTTTTTATACGACCAAACCCGTTGGCCATGGTACTGGCATGGGTCTTGCCCTTTCTTACGGTATTGTTCAAAAACATAATGGCAGAATCGACGTATTCAGTAACGTGGGGCGAGGCTCCCGTATTCGTGTCTGGTTGCCTATCCATCAACCCAATTCTTGAGTTTGGGTATGGTGAAATCTGAGGCTCTGAAATCGGCGACCATTTTAATTGTTGACGATGACGCCAACGTTATCAGTAGCGTCAAACGCGCTTTTCGTGCACAACCGTTCAGAATACTGGGCGCCACAAACGGCGAAAATGCACTGCAATTTCTGGAAGAGGAGTCCGTAGATCTGGTCATTTGTGATGCCCGCATGCCCGGAACGGACGGACCGGCTTTGCTGAGCACCATAGAATCGCGTTGGCCTGATTGCATGCGTATTCTTCTAACCGGATATGAAGATATCGAGCAAACAATCAGGGCGATCAACGAAGGGCGTATTTTCCGCTATATCAGCAAGCCGTGGGATGACCGGCTGTTGTTGTTGGCAATCAACCAGGCACTGGCGCATCAGCATATAAAACGAGATCGCAATCGTCTGCAGGTATTAACGCAAGAGCAGAATATTGCGTTGCAACAAGCCAATAGCGAATTAGAGAGTCGGGTTCATGCGCGAACCAAGGAGCTCATGCTTGCCGCTGAAATGCTTTCGGTCGCCAACGAAAATCTGAAACAGGCTTATGTCACAGCAACGGAAGTGTTTTCGGCGTTGTTAGCTCAGCGATTGCCACGCAGCCGACAAACCAATAAAGAAGTTATTGAACTGATACGCGCCTTTTGCAAAGAACAAGCCTATTCGCGGCAGCTTACTGATGACCTGTCAATGGCCGCAGCCATGTATAACCTGGGCAAGCTTACATGGAATGACGCCCTGATTGCCTTGCCGCCCGAGTCTATGGATCGCACGCAACGCGAGAATTATAAAAGCTATCCGCGCACTGGCGAGCGCCTGCTTATTGCGCTTGAACCTGTCCACGATGCAGCCCTTATCATTCGTCATCACCAGGAGCGCTGGGACGGCACTGGATTCCCCGATGGGTTGGTTGGAAGTGCAATTCCGCTGGGCTCACGGATTCTTAAACTGGCGGTTGATTTTGTCGAGATGAAAATGGGTATGGTCGTTGCACGCAAAGTGCCAATCGAGGAAATGCTGGAGAAAATGCCCAAATATGCCGGGCGTTTGTATGACCCGGATCTATGTACCGTGTTTATTGACGTGGTGAAGCGTCTGGAAGAAAAAAAAGAAGTAGAAAGTGAGGGTGTTGTGATACACAATACAAATACATTACGTGCCGAAATGACCATTGCGCGAAGTCTGCATGCGCTAAGCGGCATGCTTCTGCTGAAAGAAGGAACTGTCATTACGGAAAGGCTCATTAATAAACTCAAAGACTTCGAAGAGAATGAAGAAACGCAGTACGTGATTCATGTTTTGCAAGTATCGTCAGATGAAAATGCATGAGTGTACTCAACCAAATTCGAAACTGTAGAGTTCAAGGCGCCGCGAGGTTTTTGCCTGCGCTGGCCTTGCTTTTCTTTGGGTTGGGCGGCCTACTTGACACCCTTGTCAACCTGTTTTTTTTCGATCGTGTGCCGCTTGTCTCCTGGGGCGAAATTATTCTTTACAGCTTAACCGGGCTGACACTTGGGCTGACGGGCCAAACGGTATGGCCTGCGCGAATTTTGTCCCTGATAACGCTGACAGCGGCGCTTACATATACATTTTTGTCGGGTATTTGGGGTGTGCTGCTATTGGTTGGTGCGTTGGGTTTGGTAGCCGCAACATACCCTGTTCCGCAACAACGGCGGGTTTGCGTTTCAATTGCCGGGCTCTTGTTTCTTTTATCTTTTTTTGCGTTTCTCGTGCCCGACGATTGGGTTGTGTCACGCTTGCAAAGCTATGCACATGAAACCCATATCGATGCCATTATGGGCTGTCTGATTGCTTTGGGCCTGCTTGGGCACATTTTGTCAGCAGGTCCCGGCGGCGGGTTTAAATCATCCGCAGAGCGCAAACAAATCTGTGTTGCAACCGGCGGCGTTGCGCTGGCTGTTTTATGCTGGTTTTTGCTGGCCGAGCAGGAACAGCGTTTTGCCGAACAGCAGGCACAAATCAGTTCGGTTCAGGCGCAAAACGCGATTACAAGCTGGTTGGAGACTAAAGCCGCCGCGTTGCAGCGATTGCACCAGAGAGTGACCGCTTTATGGCAGCAGGGTGGGGCATATGACAATACACAATTGATTGGCGAGGCGCAGCGCTTTCTTCAAGACCATGAAACCACGCTGGGCGTAGCGATTGTGAGTCAGGATGGGCGTATCGAAGTAGACTATTCACTAAGCCACCCGCGACAGTTTACCGACGCATTGAGTCAATGGCCGGCACGTGCTCATGTGCAACGCTGGCTGATGCATGTTGCGCCCGAAACCGTGCCTGATATGTTGCTTTATAGTTCAGACAATAAGGCTGACTGGTTCTGGTTGGGTGTGGCTTTGCCGGGCCCCAGTGCCAATCGTCATATTTTGGTTGTTGCGCATAGCCTGGAACAATTTCTGGATTCCGCCCTGCGCCCCGACCTTGCTGCCATCCGGTTTCAACTTCATATGGATGGTGATGTGCTGTACGAGAATCTGGAAGAGGAGGGTGCCAACGCCACCCGCTATCTGGGCACCACGCTGCTGGAACCACATCATGATATTAACTGGGCGTTATCGACCTGGATATCCCCGCAATCTGCGCCTCTGGTAAGCCGCCTGTTGCCCGACTTTCTCTTCCTGGTTTGCCTGGGCTTCACCATTTTGTTGATTCGGACTCTGCGTTTGTCGCAGGATGTCGTTCAACGCTCGGATGAACTTAGCCAGGCTATTTTTTACGATTATCTTACCGGATTGCCTAATAAAACGTTCCTCATACAAAAGATGGGTGAGGTCTGCACACGTGCCCGTACCCAGGCAAGTTACGTCTCCATTATTCTGCTTGACTTGAATGGGTTGAAACTTATTAATGATTCCATGGGTTTCGAGATTGGTGACCGAACGCTGCGCGAAGTGGCAAATCGCCTGAGTCACCAAATACAGCCCCCTAAATGGCTGGCCAGGCTGGAGGGAGATGAATTTGTTGTGGTGGTGCCCGATGCGACAAGTTATCAGGTAACGCAACTTGCCCGACGCCTGATTGATGTCATTGCCCAACCCTATCAACATCAGCAGGCTGAGTTGCACTTGACCGCTTCCGCAGGTATTACGACGCACATTGCCAATATACCTGAACCGCTGGAGTTGATTCGCGAGGCCGACCTGGCGTCGACGCAAGCCAAGCAAAATGGCCGCAATACATGGCGCGAATATGCGAACGAATTGGCTTCCGACGTTAATACCCGGCTTTCCTTGCGTATGGATTTGCAGAAAGCGCTGGCTAATGACCATTTCAGCATGCACTATCAACCGCTCATTAACGGTTTTACCGGGCGTATTACCAGTGCCGAGGCCTTGTTGCGCTGGCCGCACTCGGATCGGGGGTATGTTTCGCCTGCGATTTTCGTGCCGATTGCTGAAGAGTCGGGCTTAATTGTTCCTTTAAGCCAGTGGGTATTGCATGCCGTATGCCGCGACAAAGCGTCGTTGAGCCGCAAAATGATGGCGGACTTCCCGTTCATTATCAATGTATCCCCCTTGTACTTTCAGCATCCCCGCTTTACTGAAGAACTAACGCAAGCACTGGAAGCACATAACTTGTCGCCCAAGGATATTCAGATCGAGATCACGGAAGGGGTGTTTCTGGAAAGAGTCGATCACACAATTAACAAATTAAGCACACTGCGTGAATTGGGCTTCAGCGTGTCGGTGGATGACTTCGGCACGGGGTATTCGAGCTTGAGCTATTTAAAGGACCTGCCTGTCGATAAAATCAAGATCGACAGTTCCTTTGTGAGCCAGATCGCAGGAGACAGAAAAAGCGCTGCCATCAGCAAGGCCATTATCGGTCTGGCCCATCATCTGGGATTAAAGGTGGTTGCCGAGGGTGTTGAAACGGAAGCGCAATACTGGTTTTTAAAACGGCATTTCTGCGACGAGTTTCAAGGACATTTGTTTGCACGCGCCATGCCGCTGGACCAACTGGAATTACGCCTGCGAGAAAAGGGTGGGGTTGAGGCGCTTCCCGCCGCACCGGAAAACGAATTGGCATATCGCTCGATACTGATTCTTGATGATGAAGAAAATATCTTGAATGCGCTTCACCGCGTTCTGCGTCGCGAAGGGTATGTAGTATTCAAGGCGACCAATACGCGCGAAGCGTTCAATATATTGAGTGAGAACCCCATTCAAGTCATTATTTCGGACCAGCGTTTGCCAGGCATGACGGGCACCGAGTTTTTCAGCGAAATCAAGACACTTTACCCGGCGACAATTCGAATTATTTTGTCTGGCTACGCCGACCTGAAGTCGCTGACTGAGGCCATTAACCATGGTGCCGTCTATAAATTCATGGCCAAACCCTGGGACGACGAAGAATTACGCCAGACATTGCTGCAGGCATTCAAAGAAGTGGAGCTGCGTACAACGTTTTCAAACTAATTCACGTTGTTCTTGCTGAACCATCCGATCGATCATACGCCGGGCTTGTACGCCGCCTGAATCGATATTCAGCATCAGCAAGCGGCGATCGGGGTAACGCGCCAGGTTTTTTTGTTGCGCTTCAAGAACATCCAGGTCCTGTGCAAAGATATCGCCCTGATTTTTACGGATGCGTTCCGTCAGCGCTGCATCGTCTGCCTTGAAATGCCGCGCCATGCCCCAGAAATACCAGTGTGAATTTTCGGTTTCCGGGGTAATGAAATCCACCACAACGGCCGATACTTTCACGCTGGGGTCGGCATCGAACCCGCCGTGGCCGGCATACGCCACGCCAACATTGATCAGAATGTGACTCGGTGGCGAAAAACGCGAAATTTGCCAGCGATCGACCGGTTTGTCGGGATCCAGTCCGTTTGCGCGCATGGCGTTGGCCAAAAAGGGCGGCGCCTGAATGTGGTCCATGAAACGGCTGGTGATAACGGTGTCGCCTTCGACACGCGTATTGACGGGCGACTCGTCGATTTCGTCTTGCCCAATGCTTTCCGGATGCACATAGGTTTCGTGGGTAAGGTCCATTAAGTTGTCGATCATCAAACGGTAGTCGCAATTCAGATGGAACATGCCACCGCCATAAGCCCACTCATCGCTGACCGCCCACTCAAGGTGCGGAATCAGGGCAGGGTCGGCCAGAGCGGCATCGCCGGGCCAGACCCAGACAAAACCATATTTCTCGATAACCGGGAAGCTTTTGATGCACGGGAAACCGCCCACGCGCTGCATCGGCATTGCGACCGGCTTGCCGTCGCAACCCATGACCAGGCCGTGGTAGCCGCATACCAGGTTGCCATTTTCAACAAACCCTAACGACAACGCTGCGCCACGGTGAGGGCAAAAGTCTTCCACAGCCGCGACCTGGTTGTCTGCACTTCGAAAAAATGCAATACGTTCCCCGCAGATTTGACGCCCCAATGGCTTGCTTTCAATTTCGTCGGGGGTGCAGGCAACGTACCAGGTGTTTTTCAAATACATGATGGGTTTGTCTCCATATAACCGTTATTGTGTTTGTGCAGGCGGACCTTTGTTTGTTGTTGGGTATTGTAGCGGTCTGGACAAAGGGTATAAAGTTGTCTTTCAACTAATATTCCGTGCTTACCGTAGGTCGTTCATCGCTTGGCACCTTGAAAAACCAAAGCAGCCGTGGAACTGGCCACTTTGGAATGGGTCTCCTGGTTCAACCCAAACTCCTTGCAGGCCCGATCTGGGCATACTACTTGCTACTCGAGCCTCAATTTCTTTTTTGGGAAGCAGAGCCATGAACAAACTTATTTTGACAGCAGTTTTCGCGGTGGCTTCTGCTTGGACCGCAGCGAACTACAGACGATCCGCTGTTGACAAAGCTGTCAGTGCAACGTAAGAATGACCTGTATCTGCTAAATAGAAATGTCCAGTTGGCGGACAAGCGAGCAGAGGCACAGAATGATCACGATGAGCGAACGCGAAATGCACCGCCTTGGTGTACTTGAACGAGTCAATAGTGGGCATTTTCATTGCTTGCGTGGGCGCCCCGCGCCACATGATCTTGGGAAGGTCTTATATCCCAAGGAACCATAGAGCCGAGCCATGACGAAGACAAAACTAACCCTGAAGGTGAACGGAGAATCGCACGATATCGAGGTGCCTCCGACGACGCCACTGCTTTATATCCTGCGAAACGATCTCGAACTCAATAGCCCAAAATATGGGTGTGGTCTTGGAGAATGCGGCTCCTGCACCGTGCTTGTGGACGGTGTGGCCACGCGCTCTTGCGTCATGCCGGTATCCGGCGCCGTCGGGCGCGATGTCACCACGCTTGAAGGCCTGGGGACTATCGACAACCCTGATCCGGTTCAGCAAGCCTTTATCGATAAGCAGGCAGCTCAATGTGGTTACTGTATAAGCGGTATCGTGATGACGACGCGTGCTTTACTCAATCGCAGTCCATCGCCCACTGATGATGAAATCCGGCGCGAGCTCGAATTTAACCTTTGTCGCTGTGGCACACACATAGAAATCCTTCAAGCGGTGCGTCTGGCCGCAGATAAGGCCAAGTATGCAGCGAGCACCGGTCAGAACAATTCCCAAACCGTCTCGTCCAGCGCTGGTAATACAGCGGTGGGCAAGTGGCCATGATGCAAGGAAATTCTATGGCTAATGTTGCAGGGCGCGTTCATGCCTCGCGCCGTTCATTTCTCAAAGGCGCCGGCTACCTTATGGTTTGCTTTACGATGCCGGTTTCCATACGTCGGGCAGTTGCCGCAGGACCCGCGATGGGCGCCGGATCGCAGCTTGTCCCTAATGACGTCGTCAAGTCCTTTATCGCCGTTACCGCAGACGGCAACGTAGTGGCCTGTAATGGCCACGTTGACTTGGGGACCGGCATACGGACTGCGTTCACCCAGATCGTTGCAGACGAGTTGTACTTGCCAATCGAACGCGTTTCCATGGTCTTGGGCGACACCGATCGCACACCGAATCAGGGCCCGACCATTGCCAGTGCTTCTATACAGTCGTCGGCGGTACCCATGCGCCGCGCAGCAGCCCAGGTCCGGCAGGTTCTAATCGAGCAGGCATCGCAGCGGCTAAATGTACCTGTGGACCGGCTGACCGTAAAAAAGGGCGTTATTTCCACCGGCGGCGGCGAACCAGGCCTATCGTATGGCGAGCTCGTTAAGGGACAAACGTTCTCCATGGAACTGTCCGACGACGTGCCTCTTAAAGACCCAAAGGACTACGAATTTGTTGGAAAACCCGTGCCTCGGGTCGACATCCCGACAAAGCTGACGGGCGGCTTGATCTATGTGCACGACCTACGCGTTCCGGGCATGCTTCATGCGCGCATCGTTCGGCCGCCGTACCCCGGCCGGGATGGCGGCAAAATGGTCGGCACAAGCTTTGAATCCGTGGACAAAGACTCCGTTGCACACATTTCGTCCCTAGTGGATGTGGTCGTGCGCGGCGACTTCGTTGCCGTGGTGGCAGAGCGCGAAGAAGACGCCATTGAGGCCGCACTGGCGCTTAAAGTAACCTGGAAGGAGCCACCGGCACTACAAGACTTGTCTGACTTGGCTGCGGCGCTCAAGGACAACCCTGACACGGTTAGGCCGCTGGAGCAAAAGGGGAACACCAACGCAGCACTAGAGGATGAGTCCGGCACGTTGCGCGCCACTTATATTTGGCCCTATCAGATGCACGCATCCATTGGCCCCTCATGTGGTGTTGCGGATCTGAAAGATGGGATATTGACCGTATGGTCGGGTTCCCAGAACCCACACAAGCTGCACTCCGACATTGCCGAACTGCTGGAGATTGCTGAAGATAAGCTGCGAGTGGTTCGTATGGAAGCCTCCGGTTGCTACGGACGCAATTGTGCAGACGATGCGGCCGGCGAGGCAGCGTTGTTGGCCTACCATTTGAAGCGTCCTGTACGCGTGCAGCTCATGCGCGCTGAAGAGCACGGCTGGGAACCGAAAGGCACAGCGCAAATGATGGAGGTCGCCGGGCGTATTACCGGCAACAACACGCTCGCCTACAAATTCACCACGCGGTATCCATCCAATGGTTCGCCTATTCTTCCCTTGCTGATGTTGGGCCGGGAGTCCAACGTCCCCGTCGTGTTCGAGATGGGCGACAGGACCGCCATCCCGCAGTACCGGTGTTCCGACACCGATATCGAAGCGCTGGACATGCCGCCCATAGTGCGCGCATCTTGGATACGCGGCGTAGCAGCCTTACCCAACGTATTCGCCCATGAGTCCTTCATCGACGAACTGGCGGCCAGGGAGAACGAAGACCCGGTGCAATTCCGGCTGCGTTTCATGGAAGATCCGCGCCCAATTGCATTGGTGAAAGCCGTTGCCAAACAGGCGGGATGGACCTCTGGTCCAGCGCATAGTGCTAAACAGGCTGCCGGCGATGGCTTGCTGCGTGGTCGCGGATTTTCCCAACATCGTTACGTGCACGGCGCATTTCCCGGCGTGGGCGCAGCGTGGTGCTGTTGGGCTGTCGACGTCGAGGTTGACCCGAATAGCGGGTACGTTCGCGTCACACACGTCACCATCGGGCAAGATTGCGGCATGGTCGTTAACCCGGCGGGTGTCACTCATCAGATGCATGGCAATGTCATCCAGGCAGTCAGCCGTTCGCTGAAAGAAGAAGTGGGATTCGATTGGCGTGGCGTGACCGACCTTGAGTGGGGTGCCTACCCCATTTTGACGTTCCCGGAAGTGCCGCATATCAACGCCATTCTGATGCCTGACAACGGAAATCCGCCACTCGGTGCAGGGGAATCGGCCTCGGTGCCCGGAGCAGCGGCTATTGCCAACGCCATTTTTGATGCGGCGGGCGTGCGCCTTCGGGAAGCGCCCTTTACACCGCAACGCGTCAAAGCAGCCCTGGATGCAAACGGAGGCCGAACATGAGTTCCAAAGCCGGTAATTTTCTGCGTTGGTTTCTGATTGGGCTGGTAGTGATTGCCATAGCCGTGTTTTCCTTTGTCTGGAAACCCGCCATTGATCCATTGCCTGCAGTGCCTGATGGGTTTACGGATGAGCAACTCGAGCGTGGCAAAAATGTAGCAGCGGCGGGGGTCTGTGTCGTTTGCCATACTGCGCCGGATGGGCAGCCCAATGCGGGCGGCCTGCCTATGGAAACGCCATTTGGCACGATCTATTCGACAAACATCACAACCGATCTCGACAAGGGCATTGGGAATTGGTCGTTTGAGGCATTCGATCGGGCGATGCGCCGTGGTATTGCGCGCGACGGCAGTTATCTCTATCCTGCGTTTCCCTATACGCATTTCACCCACCTGACCGACGAAGATATGAAGGCGCTTTATGCGCACATGATGACCCAGCCGGCGGTTAACGTTGAACCACCCAAAACCGAGCTGCCGTTCCCGCTTAATATGCGGCCGCTGATGGCAGGCTGGAATCTGCTCTTTCTTCGCCGCGGGCCGATCGAGAGGGCGGATAATGAGTCCGAAGAATGGAATCGTGGCCTTTACTTGACGCGTGGAGCCGGTCACTGTGCTGCCTGTCATTCGCCGCGTAATGCTTTGGGTGCCGAAAAATCCGGTGAAAACTACCTGTCCGGTGGTGAGGCTGAAGGGTGGATCGCGCCAGCCTTGAATGACCAATCTCCTGCACCCGTGCCTTGGACACAGGAGGCGCTCTTTGCCTACTTGCGTTACGGTTTTGCGGGCGACCATGGTGCGGCGGGCGGCCCCATGGCCCCCGTTGTGCGCGAAGGCACCGCCAAGATGGCCGAAGCGGACACGCGCGCGTTAGCTGTTTATCTCGCTTCGCTTAATGCAGGCGGTGAGGAGGAGGAAGCGTCCGACAGGGCGGGCGAAATTACCGAAAAAGCTTTGTTAACGCTGTCGCCGCCGTTGACAGAAGGGGCACGTCTGTTCAATTCAGCGTGCTTGGCTTGCCATCATGCCGGGAATGGGCCGACCTTGTTTGGCGTGCAGCCGAAACTGTGGCTAAGCAGCTCTTTGTATTTGGAGAAACCCGACAATGTTGTGCGTTACGTACTAGACGGGGTACACAATCCTGCCAATCCGGATTTGGGTTATATGCCGGCATTTAGGCACTATTTGAACGACCAGCAAATCGCCACAGTAGTCAACTACATGCGCACAAGTTTTACCGGACACGCGAAATGGGATAACCTGCCCGAGACTGTATCGCGCTTGCGTAAAGACGTAGAGAATGAGTGAGGAAGACCCTCAGTCATGGAACAATCCCGGCCAGAGACCAGATACTTAACTTTACATAATATACATTATGCGAATAATGGATGGGTTATCCAATCGTGCTGATCGTGTTATCGGCGCTTCTGAATGCAGCCTTGTCACCCTTGTCACACAACCCGGTTGTTTGATTTCGTGTACGTTGGCATTGGCGCCGGCCTTAACAGGCCGCCCTGACCAGGCGCGAGCGATCGTCCTCCAATTGAGGCTGATCGGCCGCCAGACCGTCCAGCAATTGCCTCAGCCACGAAGGCGTATTGGCAGCCAGGTCATAAAATACCCATTGGCCCTTGCGTCGGTCGGCCAACAGCCCGCATCGCTTCAGTTGCGCCAGATGTCTGGAAATTTTTGATTGTCCTTCATCCAGGGCACTCATTAACTCACAAACGCAAAGTTCTCCTTCCCGGGAGATCAGCAACAGCAAGCGCAGACGAGTTTCGTCTGCCAGGCACTTCAATATTTCAAGTTCATTCATCGCGCTCATGGCCTGTTCCCTGATCAATCTGTATGAGTCTAAGTATAGCGTAATATATTTGTAATTCCATATATGCGGATAAGCAGATATAATGTCCCTGCGCTTTATCAATACGCGTATCAATTCAAACTTGTTCGTAACCCAAATAACCTAAAACCCGTCATGTCACAAACTAATTCAACGTCGCAAAAACAGGCGCAGACGCCGCCAATCAGTTTTTTTGAACGCTATCTAACCGTGTGGGTGGCATTATGCATTATCGCCGGAACGCTGCTGGGTTTGTATTGGCCAGGCGCGGCTCAAGAGCTGGGCGCCATGGAAATTGCGCACGTCAATATCCCGGTTGGTATTTTGATCTGGTGCATGATCATCCCCATGCTGATGAAAATAGATTTTTCCGCGCTCAGCGAGGTGTACGAACAGCGTGCGGGTATGGGAATCACGTTGGCCGTGAACTGGCTGATCAAACCTTTCAGCATGGCGTTATTCGGCTGGTTTTTCATTAAAGTGGTTTTTGCGCCCTGGCTGCCCGCCGCATCGCTCGACAGCTATATGGCCGGGCTGATTTTGCTGGGCGCTGCGCCGTGCACTGCCATGGTGTTTGTGTGGAGTAATTTATGCAAGGGCCATGCCAACTTCACGTTGACCCAGGTTGCGTTGAACGACTTGATAATGGTGTTTGCGTTTGCCCCGATTGTGGCTTTGTTGCTGGGGGTTTCGTCAATCCCAGTGCCGTGGGATACGCTAATTTTGTCGGTTGTGATGTATATCGTGATCCCGCTTAGCATTGCACAGGCATTACGCTTCTGGCTGATTAAAAAAGGTGGCCTGCCCTTTTTCAACCGGGCGTTGACGCGCATTGGCCCATGGTCGATCGTTGCTTTGCTGGGTACCCTGGTTTTGTTGTTTTCGTTCCAGGGTAACGCCATTGTCGCGCAACCCGTGATCATCGCCATACTTGCCGTACCCATTTTGGTTCAAACGCTTTTTATTGCCGCACTGGGCTATTTCCTGAATCGGCAGCTCAAAGTCCGGCACGATGTGGCCGGGCCGTCGGCCATGATTGGCGCATCAAACTTCTTCGAACTGGCTGTGGCGGTTGCCATTGTGCTTTACGGATTTGATTCGGGCGCTGCGTTGGCCACCGTCGTGGGTGTACTGATTGAAGTTCCAGTGATGTTATGGCTGGTACGTACTGTAAATCGTACGCGTCATTGGTATGAACAGGCGTTGCAGGCAGGGTAGTTGGCCCTGCCCGCCTGGCTTTCTACCGTGATTGCTCAAATGATTCGTTTGCCTTGGTCATCCAGCACCGGCGTGCCGTCTTCTTTTGCGAATGCCTTGGGCGGCATAGCCGGCAAAAGATCAAGGACTTTTTCACAAGGCCGGCATAGGTTCGCACCTTTTTCAGAAATGACGAAAGGACGATTCAGCAAAATTGGATGCGCTTCGATTGCATCCAGGATCTGCGCATCGGTGACGTCGGGCTGGTCGAGTCCCAACTCCAGAAAAGGGGTGCCCTTTTCGCGCAGCGCTTCGCGCAGGGAAAGGCCGGCCTGCTTGACCATATTAATGATTGTTTCGCGCTTTGGGGGTGTTTTCAGATACTCGATAATTTCCGGTTCTATGCCGGCATGGCGAATAAGCGCCAGCGTATTGCGTGAGGTGCCGCATTTGGGGTTGTGATAAATCGTGACGTTATGCATGACGACATTCCTTGTTTTTCAACAATTTTCAGCTAAAAGGTCAGTATATGAGTGATAAAGTCTACAACGTGCTGTTTCTATGTACCCACAACTCTGCCAGAAGCATTATGGCAGAAGCGTTGTTGAATACGATCGGGCACGGCCGTTTCCGTGCGTTCAGCGCGGGCAGTCAGCCGGGCGGGAAAGTAAACCCGTTCGCCGTCGAAAAAGCGCAGGCGATTGGCTACCCCACTGAAAACCTGCGCAGCAAGAGCTGGGACGAATTCGCCAAGACCGGTGCACCGCAAATGGATTTTATTATCACCGTGTGTGATAACGCTGCGGGCGAGGTTTGCCCTATCTGGCCAGGGCAGCCCATTTCTGCTCACTGGGGTTTTGCCGACCCGGCATCGGTTGTTGGCAGTGATGAAATCAAGCGTGCCGCCTTTGACAAAATATTTCGGCAGATTTCCACGCGTATCTCGATTTTTGCTAACATGCCTCTCGAAAAGCTTGAAAAAGTGGCAATCCACCGCGAATTAAAAAATTTGGGTGAAAACCCCGTCTCTCCGGCATAACGTACACAGGGCCGGAAGGATGAAATGGCGCAGCATACTTGATCTTGACGGCCTTTAACGAGTTTCTGAAATGGCGTTCCGACGGGCAAACACTGTTTGTACAGGTTGCCGGTTTCTGGACGCTTGAGCATTATGAAAAACTGGGCCAAATACGCGATCTGGAACAGGGAGCGACAACCCGCCCGCTGGATTTGAAAAGCGCCAAATCTATTGAAATTGACTTGGTCGGTATCAAGGCTTTGGATACCGCAGGGGCCCAGCGCTTGTACGAATTATTGGGTGATGCGCTGGAAGCGGCACTGGATTCGCATATGTCACTGCCGGCAGAGCGAGTCGCCTTGATTCGTGCCGTGATTAACGCCATCAAGCAAACACCGGCGCCGGAGCCCGCGGCCAAATCGCTTCCGTTGCTGGATATTTTTGAACGAATGGGCGCAGCCGTGGCGGAAGCCGGAAAGCAGGCATGGTTGTTGCTGGGTTTTATCGGCCTTACGTTGCAGTCTTTGGCTCACAATCTATTCGTACCAAAACGGTGGCGTGTGACTTCTGTTGTATGGCATGTCGAACAAACGGCTTTTAACGCGGTACCCATTATTGCCCTGCTAACCTTTATGGTTGGCGCGGTCGTCGCGTTTTTGGGGGCAACGATTTTAAAAGGGTTCGGCGCCTCAATTTACACCGTGAATCTCGTTGCTTTTTCGTTCCTGCGTGAGTTTGCAGTCCTGCTTACAGCTATTCTCATGGCCGGCCGGACAGCCAGCGCCTTTACCGCGCAAATAGGGTCGATGAAGTCAAATGAAGAGCTTGACGCCCTGCGCATGACCGGACTGGACCCCATTGAATTATTGGTATTGCCCCGCATCCTGGCGTTACTCATTGCCCTGCCGCTGCTTACTTTTATCGGCATGGTTTCGGGTATTGCCGGTGGCATGATGGTGTGTGCCTTGTCGATGGACATCTCGCCGTCAATGTTCCTGACCATCATGAACCGGGATATTGATTTGCGCCATTTTGTGCTGGGCATGGCGAAAGCGCCGTTCTTTGCCTATCTGATTGCCATTATTGGGTGTCTTGAAGGCTTGAGAGTAAAAAGTAGCGCTCAATCGATCGGACAACACACAACTTCGGCGGTCGTGCAGTCTATTTTTGTCGTTATTCTGGTTGATGCGTTAGCGGCAATTTTCTTTATGGAAATGGGATGGTAGACGCCCGAACCCCGAGCACCAACAGTGTTGTGCAAGTGTGTGATGTTCGCAACCAATTCGGCTCGCACATTGTGCATGACCACTTGAACCTTGAGGTATATCAAGGAGAGGTTCTAGGGGTGGTCGGCGGTTCAGGTTCGGGTAAGTCGGTATTGCTGCGAACCATTGTGGGCTTGCAACAACCCGCTGCCGGGCGGGTACTGTTGCGTGGCGAGGATGTTTACAACCATGCAAGCTCAAGGGTTCAATCACAAAATGATTCTGTAACCGGAACCAAACCGCGCCGCAGTTTTGGTGTGCTATTCCAGCGGGGTGCGCTTTTCTCTTCTCTGACGGTATTGGAGAACATCGCCCTTCCTTTAATTGAGCATGCAATGCTGGGGCGTGACCAGGCTGAACATTTGGCCCAGATGAAACTGGGCCTGGTTGGGCTGCCGGCGCAGGCTGGTCAGCTATATCCGTCTTCCCTGTCTGGTGGTATGGTCAAGCGGGCTGCCCTGGCACGCGCCCTGGCGCTGGATCCGGATATTCTGTTCCTTGATGAGCCTACAGCAGGTCTGGATCCCATTGGCGCCGGTGCATTTGACCAGCTTATTCGCACGCTGCGCGACGCATTGGGCCTGACGGTTTTTTTAGTCACGCACGATTTGGACACGCTTTACACCTTATGCGACCGGGTTGCCGTTATTTCCCGGAAAAAGGTGCTTATTGCCGATAGGTTGAGTGTGGTTGCCGAGTTTGACGATACCTGGATTCAGGAATACTTTCACGGCCCACGCGGTCGCGCGGCTTTCGCCGCTGCGCAGAAAACGAAAGGACACGTATAAAAATGGAACCTCGTGCACACCATGTGCTAATTGGTATTTTTACGGTTGTGGTCATTGCCCTGGCAGTGCTGGCCACGCTTTGGTTCGGAAAGTATGACCGTCGTGCGCAAACCGCCATGTATACCGTCGTTTTCAATGATCCGGTGCGAGGCTTGTCGACCGGCAGTTCTGTTCAGTTCAATGGAATTCGGGTCGGTGAAATTACCGATTTGTACCTGGATCCGAAGGATCTTGATAAAGTGAAAGCCACGATTTCGATTCGCGCCGATATTCCTGTTCGCCAGAGCACCCAGGCGCAATTGTCGGTGGTCGGTATCACGGGAATGGCTGTGATTGCACTTACTTCCGGGCAAGACAGTGGGCCAGTTCTTGTGGCGCCGCCAGGGGAACCGTATCCGGTCATCATGGCCCGCCCTTCCCCTTTTTCTCAAATATTCCGCAATGGTGATGCCGTTCTTAGCGGATTGACCGACTTGATCCAGAACGCGAACACGTTGCTATCAACGCAGAACGTTCAAACTTTTTCAAATACCCTGGCTCATCTCGAGACGGCTTCGGCACGTCTGGCTGACCAAGACATCGGCATGTTGATTAGCCAATTGACTGATGCGGCCAAGTCAGCGGCGGAGACACTTAAAAGTGTCGATACGCTGGTCTCCACCGAGGGTCGGCAAGTACTGCAGGATACGTCGCGGGTTATGTCGACGCTGGAGCGCACCGCCTCGAGACTCGATAAGCTGATTGAAACCAATCAGCAACCGCTTAACGACGGTATGGAGGGGTTTGCGCAAATCGGCCCGGCTTTGCAGGAACTGAAGAACACGTTGGCTTCTTTGCGCCTGACGTTACGGCGCCTTGATGACAACCCGGCCGCCTACTTGCTTGGACGAGAACCTTTACAAGAGATTAATCCATGAGTTTTGCTGATCGTTTCAAACGTTTATCCGTGTTGTTTCCCGACTTGCGTCTTTTTTTTCGAGGGCTGGCAGCATCCGGCTTTGTAATTGGGTTGCTGGCGGGATGCTCGATTCTGCCGGAAACGGCGCCGCAGCGCGTTTATCAGTTGCCCGGTTCGGTCGCGCCCGCGCCCCGCCCTCAAATGACAGTTGAAACGGCGCCATCGTTGCGGGTTTCAACACCGTCGAGCCCATTGATCCTGGCATCCAATCGCATTCTTGTGATGAATATGCCGAACCAATTGGCGGCTTTCAAAGGGGTAAGATGGTCTGACCCGATGCCGCAGCTTTTTCAGCAACGGCTTGTCAGTTATTTGCGTGAATCAAATAATTGGCGTGTCGTCACCACCGACGACACGACGCTTTCAAATAATTACCAGCTCAGTTTGGACCTGGCCCAGTTCCACGCAATCAGAATGCCGCAGAGCCGCCCTGGGGTGGAAATTCGCGTTGACGCAATACTGAGTCAGCGCTCAGACAACAAAGCTGTTGCCAGCCATACGTTTTTGGAAAAAACACATGCAAAAAGCGATGCGTTCGATGATCTTTTAACGGCGTATGGCGAAGCGGCAAATGCAATTTCAATGCAAATAAGCGACTGGGCGCAGCTACAGGCTCATCGCGAATGACGACCAAAGCCGGTTAAATATACATTAAGGTAGCGCCACCCTAGCGTATATGCACCGACGGTGAATCGGGATCGGACTCTGATTCCGACTGGGAATAACTGCTGTTGCCTGAGTGTATGACAGGTTCCCAGTTCAAGGTTGCGCCTTTGGAGCGCGCCAGATAAACCGCCTGATTTCGATTATGTGCGCCAAGGCGCTGATAAACGCTTTCAGTGTGAGCTTTGGTTGTTCCCAGCGAAATATTCAGAATACGGGCAACCGACTTCAGCGCATGGCCTTGCGACAAAAGTACCAGCACTTCATATTGACGGCGCGTCAGGCCAAGCAATTCGGCCTCATTCGCAGTGTATGGCTTGGCAAGTGATTGCGGATCGGTTGATGCCGCTCCGGTCGCCGATGCAGTACCGGGCGAAGAGGCAGGCGTGCTGCTTACCTCTTCGTGTGCCGCATGGGTCTTTCCAATACCTGATATTGATGACGTGTCGCCCGGTGTGACGGCATTGCTTGCCTGATCCCATGGAAAACAGGAGCGCCCGCCCAGAACGCGCCGTACACTGTCGACAAAGACTTCGGCTGGGGCAGATTGATCGATAAAGCCCGCGACCTGTTTGGGCAATGAGCGCAGCGCCTGGTGATCAGGCGCCCCTTCACCAAGCAAAATCATTTTTTGAGGCAAAAATGCACGCAAGCCCGCCGTGACCAGCGAGGTGAGTCGTTCTGGCGACGCAATGGAGATCAGCAGAAGATCAATGTACTGGGATGGATCGGGGTAGCGGTCGAGATCGTGATAAGAAAAACCCAGTAGTCGAGCGTCAGGAACAACGTCGGTCAGAATTTGTATCACGCCGGCCCGGAGCAAGGTGTTGCGGGACACCACGGCGATGGTAGTAATGAGAAACTCCTTTACGCCTGTGTTCTGGCTTCGACAACGTTAATGAGCAAGTTAGCGCTATATTCAAAAAAGTAAAATTCAGTTTCAAATATCATAAAGAAATGTAACTATCATGGCAATACAGTGTTTCCCGACGTTTTTTACAGAATGACTGCATAACTGCGTTTCAATTCATGGGGGGTGTTCGTGAGTCGCCATAAAAAAGCTTCGGCATACTTAGCAAAGGAGAGTATCAGTCTTGCTCCGGGCGAAATGAGTCGAATAGACGCCTATTGGCGTGCTTGTAATTATCTTTGCGTGGGAATGATTTATTTACGTGATAATCCCCTCATTAAAGAACCGTTGCAGTCAGACCACATTAAGAAGCGATTATTGGGCCATTGGGGCTCCAGCCCCGGCCAGGCTTTTATCTGGACTCATTTGAACCGGGTCATTGAATTAAATGCCTTGAACATGATTTATCTGTCGGGCCCGGGTCATGGCGCGCCTGCAGTGCTTGCCAACGCGTATCTGGAGGGTAGCTTTAGCGCTATTCACCCTGAAGTATCGCTTGATGCCGATGGAATGTTGGCGTTGTTCCGTTCATTCTCCTTTCCCGGAAAGCTGGGTAGCCATTGCACACCTGAAATTCCTGGTTCCATCCACGAAGGAGGCGAGTTGGGTTATGTGCTTTCGCACGCCTTTGGTGCTGCATTTGATAATCCGGACCTGATTGTTGCTGCGGTGATTGGAGATGGTGAGGCGGAAACCGGGCCGCTGGCAACCGCCTGGCACAGCAACAAGTTTTTGAATCCGATCCGCGATGGCGCCGTTCTGCCCATTTTGCATTTAAATGGCTACAAAATTGCCAATCCCACCGTTCTGGCGCGAATCAGCAAGGAAGAACTGACCCATCTAATGAAAGGTTATGGTTGGTCCCCCTTCTTTGTTGAAGGCGATGACCCCTCGCAAATGCATGAAAAGATGGCAGCAGTGCTTGATCAATGCATTGCTTCGATACGGGAAATACAACATAAGGCACGGTCCATGTCCAATCCGCGGCGCGCCTTGTGGCCCATGATTGTCTTGCGATCGCCTAAGGGCTGGACAGGCCCTGTGGCGTTCGATCATCATCAAATTGAAGGCACATGGCGCTCACATCAGGTACCGCTGGCCGATGTGCGCGATAACGCTGCACAGTTGCAGCAATTGGAAGACTGGCTGCACAGTTATGATCCGGCGTCGCTTTTTGACACCAACGGAACGTTGCTGGCGCAGGTGCAAGAGGCGATGCCTTCAGCCTCGCGGCGCATGAGTGCCAGCTTGCATGCCAATGGAGGTCGATTAAGAGTACCTTTGTTGATGCCGGATTTTAAAGACTATGGTGTCAAAGTAACGCAACCAGCGACCGAGCGCGTGTCACCCACCGCAACATTGGCCCCTTTGCTGCGTGACATCATGAAGCGTAATGTCAATAATTTCCGGCTGTTCAGCCCGGATGAAAATGCATCCAATAAGCTGCAGGCGGTTTATGAGGTTAGCGGGAAGACATGGCTTGCCGACCGGGAACCAACGGATGACGATGGGGGTGATTTATCTGCTGACGGGCGCGTCATGGAAATGCTAAGCGAACATACCCTTGAGGGTTGGCTCGAGGGATACCTGCTTACCGGGCGCCATGGTTTATTCAATACCTATGAAGCATTCGCCCACATTGTTGACTCCATGGTGAGTCAGCATGCGAAATGGCTGGATAAGTCTCGTTTGGAAGCCCGTTGGCGCGCACCGATTTCGTCACTGAACATTCTTTTGTCATCGCTGGTCTGGCGCCAGGATCATAATGGTTTCACCCATCAGGACCCCGGGTTTCTTGACGTGATCAGCAATAAAAGCGGCAACGTCGCCCGAATTTACCTGCCTCCAGACGCTAATTGCCTGTTGAGTGTGGCAGATCATTGTCTGCGCAGCGTGAACTACGTTAATGTCATCGTGGCCGACAAGCAACTGCATCTTTCTTATCTGACCATCGATCAGGCGGCCACCCATTGCGCCAAAGGGATTGGTATCTGGCCATGGGCCAGCACCGACGAAGGCCAGGAGCCCGACGTCGTGATAGCCAGCGCAGGCGATATCGTAACGGCTGAGGCCGTGGCGGCCGTTGCCTTGCTGCGAGCGAATGTTCCCGACCTGAAAATCCGATTTGTTAATGTCGTCGACTTATATCGCCTGCAGCCCGACACCGAGCATCCACATGGCATGACACACGCCGATTTCGATGCGCTTTTTACCCGCGACAAACCGGTTATTTTCAGTTTTCACGGTTATCCCTGGCTAATACATCGCTTCATTTACCGCCGCCATAACCATGCCAACTTTCACGTGCGCGGCTACCGGGAAAAAGGCAATATCAATACGCCGCTGGAACTGGCCATTATGAACCAGGTCGATCGCTACCATCTTGCCATCGATGTGCTCAATTATGTGCCGCGCCTGCATGATCAGACCTCGCACTTTAAAGAGCGGCTCAAGGGGTGTTTGATGGATAGCGTAAACTACGCGCACGCTGAAGGAATAGATCGACCTGAGATATCAGGCTGGACCTGGTCGGAGCACAAAGTTTGAGTACATTTTTGGTTTGGTTGATGGCGACCGCGATTGGCGGTGCCGTTGCCAGTAATTATTATGTCCAACCCCTGCTGGATTCCATTGCGGCAGAGTATGCGGTCTCGTACACTTCAGTAGGCATCATCGTTACTGTGGCGCAAATTGGTTATGGTGCCGGTTTGCTGTTACTGGTGCCATTGGGCGACAAGCTGGAAAAACGTAATCTTATTTGCATCATGACGCTGATTTCGGCGTCGGGGCTTCTTATTAGCGGTTTGTCACCATCCTTGCCGTTTCTTTTATTAGGCACGGCGATTACCGCCCTGTTTTCCGTTGTGACCCAGTTACTGATCCCTTTTGGCGCGCAATTGGCCCGCCCGGAGGTACGTGGTCGTATTGTTGGCGTGCTCATGAGCGGACTGTTAATGGGCATTTTGCTGGGCCGCACCATCTCGGGTGGTTTATCTGCATTCGGCAGTTGGCGAATTGTTTATTTTGTTGCCGCGGCATTCATGAGTGTTGTAGCAGTGCTGCTGTGGAAGCTGCTGCCCCAACATCGTAATGAAAAACAAATCTCTTACGTGCAGTTGCTGTTATCAATAAGGCATCTTTTTGCAACGGAACCGGTACTGCGTTCGCGTTCACTCATGGGTGCGCTGTCGTTCGGCCTCTTTACGTTGTTCTGGACCCCGCTTTCATTCCTGCTGAGTGCCCCGCCTTACGGATTTTCAGATGCCATTATCGGCTTGTTTGGCTTAACGGGGGCTGCCGGTGCACTTTCAGCAAGCTGGGCCGGACGCCTGGCCGACAAGGGCCGTACAAATTGGGCTGTTGTGCTTGGGCTGGTCATGATGCTGGTTTCCTGGGTTCCCATCGGATTTTCTCCCGTTTCAATTATCGCGCTGATTGTCGGGGTTGTTTTTCTGGATTTTGCGGTTCAATTGGTACACGTCAGCAATATGAATTCCGTTATCAAACTGGACCCCGAGCAGCGAAGCCGATTGAACGCCAGTTATATGACTGCGTACTTCGTGGGTGGTGCGAGCGGCTCTTTTCTTGCTGCACTCATTTACCAGAATTACGGATGGATGGGCATAACCATCACGGGCCTGGCGGTGTCATTACTGCTGCTTGTGCTGGGTTTGCACGACCTTCAGCGGGAAAGGCGCAGCGGTTGAAAACGGCGTAAACGCAAAGCGTTCGAAACCACAAACACGCTTGACAAAGCCATGGCACCTGCGGCAAAGACAGGGGAAAGCAACACACCATAGGCCGGATACAACGCTCCTGCCGCCAAAGGTACCAACGCAGCGTTATAAACGAAAGCCCAGAACAGGTTCTGTCGGATATTGCGCATCGTGGCCTTTGACAGCGCGATGGCATCGGAAACACCGGTTAAGTCGCCCGACATCAACACCACGTCGGCGGCCTCCATGGCCACATCCGTACCCGTGCCAATTGCAATGCCGACCTGCGCCTGCGCCAGCGCCGGCGCATCATTAATGCCATCACCGACAAACGCGACCGGACCATATTGTTCCGCAAGACGGCTCACTGCCTGAACTTTGCCATCGGGCAATACTTCGGCCACCACATCGTCAATGCCCAGCTGGCGCCCTATTGCTTGAGCAGTACGCTGGTTATCGCCGGTGATCATGGCAACTTTCAACCCCAACTGATGCAACGCTTCAATTGCTTGCGCGGTACTTTCTTTCAACGGGTCGGCAACCGCGATAATCGCCGCCAAACGGCCATCTATTGCTGCATACATCGGCGTCTTGCCTTCATTACCCAGTTTTTCCGCCGTGCTGCTGAATACACCGACATCCAATCCAAGCTTTTGCATGAAGCGGTCGGCACCAATCGCCACTTCCATGCCATCGGCTGTCGCTTGAACCCCATAGCCAGTTATCGATTCAAACGCCGACAGATCGGGCAGTTTCAATGATTGACTGCTCGCTGCACTCACGATCGCCTGCGCAATCGGGTGCTCGGAGCGCGATTCAACTGCGGCGATGAGTGCCAAAACATGATTTGCGCTGAAACCATCAGCCACGACCAGATCCGTCAGGGCCGGTGTGCCCTGCGTCAACGTACCTGTTTTATCAACCGCGACAACTTTGACTTCACGCAGCGACTGCAACGCCTCGCCTTTGCGGAACAGCACCCCAATCTGTGCCCCCCGTCCGGTTCCGACCATAATGGACGTTGGTGTTGCAAGACCCATGGCGCACGGGCAGGCAATAATCAAGACGGCAACGGCATTGACCACGGCGAATGTGATCGCCGGGCTTGGCCCCAAAACCAACCAGATAATGAACGTGATCAATGCCACGAGCATGATGACGGGTACGAACCACAATGTGACGCGATCAACCAGCGCCTGAATGGGCAGCTTGGCGCCTTGGGCCTGCTGCACCATATGAATGATTTGTGCCAAGACAGTGTCTTTCCCCACACTAACCGCCTGGATTCTTAACGCACCCGACTGGTTCACCGTACCACCTACAACCTGGGCATCGATCGATTTTTCAACGGGTACAGGCTCGCCACTGATCATTGATTCGTCGACAAAACTGTGTCCATCCAATACCTTGCCATCAACCGGAATCCGTTCACCTGGGCGAATTTCCAGCGTGTCGCCAGCCTTGACCTGCTCGATAGGCAAATCCAGGACCGCTCCGTCGCGTACGACTCGCGCTGTTTTCGCCTGCAGACCCATTAAATGACGAATTGCCTGGGAGGTATTGCCTTTGGCACGGGCCTCGAGAAAACGCCCCAGGAGAATCAGCGTAACAATGACTGCTGCCGCTTCGAAATAAACATTCACTGCATCGCGGGGCAGGAACACGGGCGCAAATGTGGCCACCACCGAGTAAAGATAAGCGGATGCAGTGCCCAGGGCAACCAATGAATTCATGTCTGGCGCAGCCTTGAACAAGGCCGGCACGCCCAACAGATAGAAATGTCGACCCGGGCCCACCAGCACAGCCGTTGTAAGTGCGAATTGAAAATACCAACTGTTTTGCGTGCCAACCGTGGTGGCAATCCAATGATGAAATGGCGGCACCAGATGGGCGCCCATTTCAAGGATAAATACAGGTAACGTCAGTGCCAGCGCCAACCATAACTGCAAACGCAAATGCTGCATTTGTGCTTGCTGACGATCGGCCTGCTCATCATCCCCACCCTCGGAGATAACCGAGGCTTCGTAGCCTGCCTTCTGCACCGCCTGTATTGCTTGCTGTACCAACGCGGTATCGGCTATGTCGATTTCTGCCCTTTCGGTAGCCAAATTGACGTTTGCCTGCGCCACACCGGGCAGTTTTTTCAAGGCGCGCTCGACACGGCTTACGCACGAAGCGCAGGTCATGCCTTGTATCGACAAACTGATATGACTGGATTTCATGGACAACCTCGCAACACACGAATGAAAGAGACTTGACCAGCATAAACCTTCCCATCATGGAAAGGTCAAGTCTCAGGTTGTCATACCGATACTGCTCATGATCCATCGCAGGATCAAGGCGAAAAGCGTGAGTGCCGCGACGCCGCCAAGCCATAGCCCTATAAGCCATCCCAGCCGCTTGATCCAGGGTTTACGCGTATCAGACATAATTATCCACTCCGCAGACCAAGATTCTTAATGATAGCCGTCACCAGGTCGCACTTTGCCTCGGAAAACATAATACGACCACGCGGTATACATCAGGATCAGTGGAATGATCAGTAAAGCGCCTACCAGGGCGAAACCTTGGCTTTGTGGTGGTGCGGCCGCATCCCAGATCGTGATGTCGGGCGGAATGATGTACGGCCAGACACTGATACCCAGGCCGCTATAGCCAAGAAACACCAGGCATAGGGTCAGCAGGAAAGGGCCCGCATTGGGCTGCTTCCCCAGCAGGCGCCATATTGCCCAGGTGGCCAGCAAGACCAGCACCGGAACCGGGAGGAAGTAAAACAGGTTTGGCAGCGTGAACCAGCGATCGGCAATCTCGGGGTGCGTAAGCGGTGTCCAGAGACTGATTGCACCGACCACTGCCAGCACGGCAAGCAGTAGCGGCCGCGCGATGCGAATCATGTTCTGCTGCAGTTTGCCGTCGGTTTTGAAAATGAGCCAAGTGCATCCCAGCAAGGCATACGCAATGACCAGGCCCAAGCCGGTGAAAAGACTGAAAGGCTTGACCCACTCAAGGGGGCCGCCGGCATAAGTACGCTCAATAACATGAACGCCGTCGATAAAGCCCCCGAGCGTGACGCCCTGGAAGAAAGCAGCACAGATCGAGCCGGCAATAAAGCCCTTGTCCCACCAATGGCGTCTTTTCTCGGATGCCTTGAAGCGGAATTCAAACGCCACCCCCCGGAACACCAGGCCCAGAAGCATGAAAATCAGCGGCAGCATGAAGGCGTCGAGAATGACGGAATAAGCCAGCGGGAATGCCGCCAGCAGACCGGCACCGCCCATGACCAGCCAGGTTTCGTTTCCATCCCATACCGGCGCCACGGTGTTCATCATGACATCGCGCTCTTCCTTGTCTGGGAAAAACGGAAATAAAATGCCAATACCCAGATCAAAGCCGTCGAGCACGACGTACATAAAGACGCCGAAAAGAATAATAATGGCCCACAACAAAGGCAAGTCGATACCCATTATTGGTCTCCGAAATGTGTGGAACGATCGTGCATGGCTGCCGATATCGGGCGTCGTGCGGTGGCAACCGGTTCATCAGGCGAACCGGCATCGGATGGCGTCGGTTCCGGCTCGTAAGGTTGAGGCCCTTTCGCAATGAGCTTCAACATGTAGACAACGCCGGCACCGAACACAAAAAAGTACACGATGATAAAAAGGGCCAGCGTGACGCCCAGTTCGATGGCGCCATGGGGTGACACCGCATCAGCCGTTCTCATGACGTTATAAACCACCCATGGCTGGCGCCCTGTCTCAGTCGTGAACCAGCCGGCAAGAATGGCAATCAACCCGGCAGGCCCCATGATTAAAGCGGCCTTATGCAAACGCGGGGATTCGTACAGGCGCCCTTTCCAGCGAGACCAATTGGCCCACACCGCCAGGCCGATCATTAGAAAGCCTAGCCCGACCATCACACGAAAAGACCAAAATACGATTGGCACAAAAGGACGGTCTTCAGGGGGAAAGTCTTTCAGACTCTTGTACTGGCCATCCCACGAATGGGTCAGGATCACACTGCCCAGATTGGGGATCTCAAGCGCAAAACGGTTGGTTTCCTGCGCCATATCGGGCCAGCCAAACAAGACCAGCGGCACACCCTCTCCGGGTTTGTTTTCCCAGTGCCCTTCAATGGCGGCTAATTTTGCAGGCTGGTGCTCCAGGGTGTTCAAACCATGTTGATCTCCAACGAACGCTTGAATCGGGGCAACAAACAACAACATACCCATGGCCATCGAAAACATTTTCTTGACTGCAGGCGATTTGTTCCCTTTCAGGAAATGCCATGCGGCCGAAGCACCGACGAACAAGGCAGTGGCCAGAAAAGCGGCCAAAACCATATGGGTTAGCCGATAGGGAAATGAGGGGTTGAAAATAACCGCGAGCCAGTCAACCGGAATGACGCGGCCGTCAATAATTTCATAACCGGCCGGGGTTTGCATCCAACTGTTGGACGCCAGAATCCATGTTGCGGAAATCAGGGTGCCCAGCGCCACCATGATGGTGGAGAAAAAGTGCAACCCGGGTCCGACACGGTTCCAGCCAAACAGCATCACGCCCAGAAAACCTGCTTCCATGAAGAAGGCCGTTAAAACCTCATAAGCTAGTAATGGCCCGGTAATGCTGCCGGCAAAATCCGAGAAGAAACTCCAGTTGGTGCCGAACTGATACGCCATGACCAGTCCGGATACAACGCCCATCCCGAAATTGACCGAGAAAACCTTGATCCAGAAATGGTAGAGATCGCGATAGAGCGGGTTGCGCGTTTTGAGCCACAACCCTTCCAAAACCGCCAGATAACTGGCCAGACCAATGGTGATGGCGGGAAAAATAATGTGAAAGGATATCGTAAAAGCAAATTGAATCCGGGCCAGCAACAACGCATCGATATCCATTTCACACTCCAGATTGATTCAAGTAGCGGGTTCTACTTTAACCGATTTAGTGCCTCCTTTGTAACGCTCGATGCCCGCAAAATGCCATTACACGGAAGGAGGTTCACGATGATGCGGCGCCATGAAATCGATATCGGGCCCCTTGGGCACGATGCCCGTTGGATTGACGGTGGCGTGGCTTTGATAATAGTGATTTTTGATATGGTTGAAATTCACCGTTTCGGCAACCCCCGGCCATTGATAAAGCTCACGGGTAAAGCCCCATAAATTGGGCATATCGACAATGCGCTTCAAATTGCATTTGAAGTGGCCATGGTAAACCGGGTCGAAACGTACCAGCGTGGTGAACAGGCGCCAGTCGGCCTCTGTAATTCGATCGCCGGTTAAATAACGTTGCTTCGACAGCCGCAGTTCAAGCGACTCCAGGGCATCGAACAATTCCGTGACACCCTCTTCGTAGGCCTGCTGGGTGGTGGCAAAGCCGGATCGATACACGCCATTGTTGACACTGCCATAAACCAATTCGTTTACCGCATTGATTTCCGAATGCAAATCAGACGGATAGTAATCACCCGGTGTTGCACCTGCCTGGTCGAAAGCGGAGTTGAACATGCGTATGATTTCGGCAGACTCATTACTGACAATGACTTTCTTTTCTTTATCCCAAAGAATCGGTATCGTGACCCGACCGGTATAGTCGGGTTGTGTCTGCGTATAAAGCTGATGGACATAATCACAATGGTTGACGGTATCGGGAATCACGCCCTCGCCGGGCTCGAAAGACCAGCCCTGGCGCCCCATGAAAAAATGAACCACCGACACGTCAATCATTTCCTCAAGGCCTTTCAGCTTGCGGAAAATGAGCGTGCGGTGCGCCCAGGGGCAAGCCAGTGAAACATAGAGGTGATAGCGCCCTGGTTCGGCTTTAAAGCCCGCCTCCCCTGTCGGGCCGGCTGACCCGTCGGGGGTGACCCAATTGCGAAACTGCGCCTCGGTGCGAATGAAACGCCCACCCGTTTTCTTGGTGTCATACCAGTCATCGTGCCAGGTACCATCAACTAATAAACCCATTTCTTCTCCTGTTAATACTTGATTCGTGTCGGCGGGTGCGCCAAATCTTCAAGAATCGGACACGCTGGAGAGTCGTTGCCGCTGCAGAATTGAGCCAGGCGCTCCAATTCGTTACGAATCGAAACCAGGCGTTCAATGTCGCTGTCCAGTTCTTGGATATAACGTTGCGCCAATGCTTTTACGTCTTCGCTGCGGCGATGCCGGTTACGCCAAAGCTCGAGCAGCGTTTGAATTCTTTCCAGTGAAAAGCCCAGATCACGGGCGCGGCGAACAAAAATAAGCGTTTGTATATCGGTTGAGCTATACAAGCGATATCCCGCCTCGGATCGGCTTGCCGGTTCAAGCAAACCCACTTTTTCATAGTAGCGAATCATTTTCGAACTAATGCCCGATTGCTTCGCGGCCGCTCCAATGTTCATTTCCAGACCTTCCCGCCATGGGAACGATTAGATTAAAGTATGCTAATGCTAACAAATGCTCCCGGGTAACGCTTTAAAGGAGTTTAAAGCCATGCAATTCAATGTTCAGGACATGACCTGCGGCCATTGCGTCGCCACCATAACCAAGGCGGTGGGCGAAGCCTTTCCACAAGCCAAAGTCACCATCAACCTGGAACAGCAAATGGTCGTTGTCGATCATGTTGATGACGTCGCCGCCGTTCGCAAAGTGATCGAAGAAGAAGGCTATACGCCGGTGCCTGCATAATTCAGTTCCAGACTTTCCCTGTGCCCAAGCATGAATCGTTCTAATTTGAATCCGACTCAAAGAGATATCTATGATTGATTTGTACTACTGGACGACCCCTAACGGTCATAAAATCACACTTTTCCTTGAAGAAGCCGGTTTGGAATACAAACTGACGCCGGTCAATATCGGCAAAGGCGACCAATTCAAACCCGAATTTCTGAAAATTGCACCGAACAACCGCATTCCGGCGATTGTGGATCAAGCTCCGGCCGATGAGGGTGAACCCATCACCATTTTTGAGTCTGGTGCCATCCTCCAGTACCTTGCCGAAAAAACGGGGCAGTTTTTACCCAGTGATTTGCGCGGCCGTGTCGAGACCATTCAATGGCTGCATTGGCAAATGGGCGGCCTGGGGCCCATGGCCGGGCAGAATCACCACTTCAACCAGTATGCGCCGGAAAAGATCGAATACGCGATCGACCGCTACGTCCGTGAAACGGCACGTCTGTATGGCGTATTGAACAAACGTCTGGCCGACCGTGAATTTGTAGCCGGTAATGAATACACCATTGCGGATATGGCCAGCTACCCCTGGATTGTCTCTCATCCCAAGCAGCAACAAAACCTCGACGACTTCCCCAACCTCAAGCGCTGGTTCAACAATATCGGCGAGCGGCCGGCCACCCAGCGTGCCTATGCCCGCGCTGCACAAGTAAACAGCCAACCCACTGCGCACGACGACGAAGCACGTAAGCTGCTGTTCGGCCAGGGTGCTCATACCGTTAAATAATGTTGCCACTTATGAAAGTTTTTTCTTTTCGAATTCGCCTGTCGTCTGTTTTTTTGGCCGGGCTCTTTCTGGCCGGCTGTTCCTCGACGCCGTCGAATATCTCGTTGATCCCGGCCGACAAGGTTGCCTCGCAAACCGAAAAGGAAGGTTTGTTTACGCAACCTGTTGAATGGGAAAAAACGCTGCCGGGCTGCGAAGGGGAATGTCCCAGGATCCAAGTGAAATCGCTGGTGTTTCCGGGTGTGCCGATATTAACGGACTTGGTCGACCATGCGCTGGCCACCATGACGGGTGTCAGCGAGGAGCGCAACCCCGGCTACACCACGATAGAGGCGTTCGAGTCGTATTTCTGGAAAACGGCCGGGCCGCGCGACGAAGTGATCCTGAATGCCGAAACACGTTATCGGAATCGCTATTTGACCGTGATTGAGCTGGATAGCTGGCAATATTTAACCGGCGCCGCACATGGCATTGCCGCCACGCAGTTTTTGAATTGGGATAACGCCAACCAGAAAGTGCTGGGCATTCGCAATGTATTGCAACCAAACCAATATGATGCCTATGTGGAAGCATTGCGTCGCGCGCATCAACGCTGGTTGCAGACGCAACCCGATGCCCGGGAAAATCCTGAGGAATACAATCGTTTGTGGCCGTTCCAGCCCAGTGACAACTACGGCTTTACCGATACCGGCCTGGTGGTTAAGTATGATTCTTATGCCATCGCGCCCTACGCGTCCGGGCAGCCTGAGTTACTGATTCCTTACAGCGAACTCAATGGTGTTTTACGGCCGGAATTCATACCGGCGCCAACCACCTGACCTTGGTAACCTTGGTGTGTCATGAAGGGCCAGCGATTTGGCCCTTTCCTTTTGTCCAGTCGGTAAATTGTGCCGAGAAATCGTCGCGCTGCGTTTGCGGCAGACTGATCTTCCAGTGAACGCAAGCGGCATCGAATTGTTCAGCCTCAATATGCGCCCCGAATTGCCCCATGCGCCCTCGAACCAGCGCCATATCGGCAAACGGACACTGGCACGACAATATGCAGGTGGGCACGTATTCTGTTTTGGGCGCCAGCCGCAGACACTGGGCCGCTGCACCACCGTAGGCCCGCGCCAGGCCGCCAGTGCCTAATTTAACACCGCCAAACCAGCGCACCACCAGTACAACCACATAGTCAATTTGCTGGCCTTCAATCGCTTGCAGAATCGGACGCCCTGCGGTACCGCCAGGTTCGCCGTCGTCGTGGAACCGATAGTTCTGGCCAACGCGCCAGGCCCAGCAGTGATGGTTCGCATCGGGATAAATGTGCTGCGCTATAAAATCCTGCGCAGCCTGCGTGTCGCTTACCGGTGCAGCAAAAGCCAGAAACCGGCTTTTGCGCACCTCTTCTTCGATAGAATGAACCTGGGTAAGGACAAACGCCACCCGCGTTACTCCTCGATACCCCGTACGCTCAGGAAGTCGTCGTAATTGCCGGCATAATCCACCACTTCGCCATTGGCTTGAATCTCCCAGATGCGCGTCGCCAGCCCCGAGACGAACTGACGATCATGCGAGACGAAAATCAGCGTGCCTTTATACAGTTCCAACGAATATTGAAGCGATTCAATTGATTCCATGTCAAGGTGGTTGGTGGGCTCGTCGAGCAACAGGACATTGTGGCGGCCCAGCATCAGGCGGCCGAATGTCATTCGATTCTTTTCACCGCCCGATAACACCTTCACAGGTTTGACGATGTCGTCGGCGGAAAACAGCAACCGCCCCAGAACCGAACGAATGGCTTGGTCATCATCGCCCGGCTCACGGTATTCCGTCATCCAGTCGAACACTTTTGTGTTGGTCTGAAACTGATCTGATACGTCTTGCGCCATGTAACCACGGTCGGCATTTTCCGACCATTTGATGCTGCCCTGGTCGGGATCCAGGTCACCCGCCAGCATCCGCAGCAACGTGGTCTTACCAACGCCGTTGGCGCCGATAATGGCAATTTTCTCACCGGCCTCCACCATGGCGGAAAAAGGCTTGATCACGGGGTGGTCGTATGCCTTGCTGGCCCGCTCGGCCGTGACCGCCAAACGATGCATCACTTTTTTCTGCTCGAAACGAATATAGGGATTTTGGCGTGAGGAAGGCTTGACTTCGATTGTGTCGGCCTTGATACGATCGATTTGCTTCAAACGGGAAGTTGCCTGGCGCGACTTGGATTTGTTGGCCGCAAAACGCCGAACAAAGTCCTGCAGTTCCGCCACGCGCTCTTTGGCTTTGGCATTGGCGCTAACCGTACGTTCACGCGCCTGAGCCGAGGCCAGCATGTAATCATCGTAGTTGCCGGGATACACGCGCAATTCGCCGTAATCAAGATCGGCCATATGGGTGCACACCGCATTAAGAAAGTGGCGGTCGTGACTGATGATGATCATGGTGCTTTGATAACCATTCAGCACATTTTCCAACCAGCGAATGGTGTTGATATCCAGGTTGTTCGTGGGCTCGTCCAGCAACAGGACATCAGGATTCGAAAACAGCGCTTGTGCCAACAATACCCGCAATTTCCAGCCAGGGGCAATTTCACGCATGGGCAGGTTATGTTGCTCAACCGGAATTTCCAGCCCAAGCAAAAGTTCGCCAGCCCGTGCTTCAGCGGTATAGCCATCGTACTCGGCGAACTTGGCTTCCAGCTCGGCTGCGCGCATGTAATCATCTTCAGTGGCATCGGGGTTTGCGTAAATGGCATCGCGCTCGCTCATTACGCTCCACATTTCAACGTGGCCCATCAGTACCACGTCGAGTACGCGATTGTCCTCAAAGGCGAATTGATCCTGGCGCAATTTCCCCAGGCGTGTGCCGGACTCCAGCGAGACATTCCCGGCGGAAGACTCAAGATCGCCACCCAGGATTTTCATCAGGGTGGACTTGCCTGAGCCGTTGGCGCCGATGAGGCCATAACGGTTGCCCTCGCCGAACTTGGCGTTGACGTTTTCGAATAAGGGTTTGGGACCAAACTGAATTGTTAGGTTAGCGGTGGTAATCACAGAAAAGACCGGCTCTATAAAAAAAATAGGCGCCACTTTTCAAAAGCAGCGCACTCGGGGGTGAATAATGTTGATGCGTTAGTTTAACAACTTCCGCTTTAATGTTCTTCCAACACCAAATAAGCCATGCCGTCCTCGGTGGCGATACCCACCTTGCGCCCGATCGGCAAGGTGGCTTTAACCGGTACATGCCCATACGGCAGGCCGGGGATAACCGGGACTTTAACGGTTTTGCGTAACCAGGTTATAACCGACGGCAGATCGAAACCATTATCCAGCGGCCCGAGCTTGTAATCGGTGAACTGCCCCAGCACAATAGCCTTCTGGCGCTCAAGAATACCTGCCTGCCAAAGTTGCGCCAGCATGCGTTCGATGCGGTACGGGTGTTCGGCCACATCTTCAAGAAATAATATTCCACCCTTGATTCTGGGCATAAACGGCGTGCCGACAAGTGAAGCCACCATGGCCAGATTACCACCCCACAAGACGCCCCGTGCGTCTACGGCGTCGGCGTCGGGTGCCTCAAAACTTAAAATCTCCAGCTCGCGATTCAACGCCTCGACAAACAAGGCCATAGTTAAATCGTCTGTTTTTTGACCGCCAAAATCATGAAATGCCATGGGGCCGGAAAAACTACCTGCGCCGGTCTTTGCCAGAAGCGCCAGATTAAACAAAGTGAAATCGCTTAAACCGACAAAGGTTTTGCCGCTTTGGGCCACCGCTTTCCAGTCGATGGCCGGCAAAATACGGCTTAAGCCATAACCACCCCGCGTCGCCATGACGACCGGCTGTTTTTGTTTGATCGCCCGGTTGATCGCCGCCAGGCGCTGGCTGTCGGTTCCCGCAAAGCGTTCATGAATCGCCAGCGCGGTGCGGTCCATCGTTGTGCGAAATCCCAATTCCTTCAAGCGTGCGCGGGCGCGAGTCAGGGCTTTTTCCTCGGGTACCACGCCGGAAGGAGAAAACAAATAAATGCCGTCGAGTGGCGGTTCGTGATGGTGACCCATGCTGCTACCTCTTTGATTGATCTCGCTGCGCGCGGGCCTGGGCCCGTCTTTCGCGAAAGAAGCTGGATAATAACGCACCGCATGCGTCGGCCATAACCCCGCCCCGCACTTGGGTGTGATGATTCAACTGACGGTAAGTGGAAATATCCAGCACACTGCCGCACGCCCCGGTTTTGGGGTCGGCGGCGCCGAAAACAACTTGCGCCAGCCGCGCATGCATTAAAGCGCCCATGCACATAACGCAAGGTTCAAGCGTGACATACAGGTGCAGTCCCGGTAAACGGTAATTTTCCATGTTCTTTGCCGCCGCACGCAAGGCAACGATTTCCGCGTGCGCCGTAGGGTCGTGATCGATGATTGTACGGTTATGACCGGCACCCAATACTTGTCCCTGGGCGTCTATCACCACGGCGCCAACCGGAATCTCGCCCAGCGCGATGGCTTGCCTGGCCTGGTCGAGCGCCAGCTCCATTGCCGTTGAGTCGTTAACCCACATACATGCGTGACTGCAGCGCAATTCGGCCGGCCAGGCTTTCAACCGCCTCTTCCAGCCATTGGTAAAGCTCGGCATCTTCGTCGTAACGTGCCTGATTCAAGTTCGAGACTCGCCCTTCCTGAATAAAACCCCAGGCCCGGCTGCGTTTTTCACGATGAGCGCGATCCCATACGCCAAATGCAACACCACCGGCTTGCCGCACAAGGGAAAAACAAGGCACATCGGTGTAGCCGTCACCGATGAAGATCATTTGCTGAAAAGGCACTCTCAGCTTGTCTGACTCCACTTTGCGGTTGACTTCAAAGGGTTTGTTGCGAGAAGTCGTGCCAATGATACCTTTCTGGATATGGAACAAGTAACGGGTCTTGTCGGTAAAGCTGACCACCCGACGAGGGAAATCGATTCCGCCGTCAGGGCCGTACTTGAACTCCGAAGCCCAAATCTCGGTAAATTCATGTGCAATAGCCGTATGCCGCACAACGTCGCCGATGCCACTGGAAATCAGATAAAACTCTAACTGGATCTGCGGATGATCTTTGCGCACATGTTGTCGCAGGCGCTCGAAAAGCGTCTTCACACCCCGATGCAAGGGCAGCCGGCTGCCCCACTCCTGTAACCGTTCGCGGGTAATCAGGCCATATTGGCCTGAACGCGAAAGCTCGATCATTTCGTGCAAATAAGCGGGAATCGGATCCCAGTCGTGTTCGTTCAGCAGCGGCCCTACTTTATCCGACCAGAACTGCCCTGCGTCGACCCCAATATCGTTTAGAAAACCGGTTGTACTGTCCGGGGCGAGGGTGTCGTCGAAATCGAACACAAGTGCTATGACGTCGGACATATTGGCTCTTTAGGAATATCTTGCGTTAAATCAAATGGGCGGCTGAGTGATCTTACTAGAATGAGACAGATAAAGTCGGCCTTTTAGGAGGAAATCATGTTGGGACGTATTGCTATTGATCTTACCAAAGATGGGAACCACGTACGCAGGCTGGACACGACCTTGCGCCTGGCCAAAACGCATGAGGCCGAAGTTGTGGGTGTGTACCCCTGCCCGGCGTCGACAGAATATTTGCGTGGCGGTAACTCCATGCCGCCCGAGGTATCCAACATGGTGCGAGGCCATCTGCTGGAGCAGCGCACCGAAATGCAAGAACTTTTCAAAACACGCACGCAGGATGCAGGTGTCAGGGCCACTTGGCGCCAACCGCAAGGTTTTGCCGAAGAGGTCTTGGCCCTTCATGCCCGCTATTGCGACCTGCTGGTAATGAGCCAAAGCGAAAAACAAACTTCATCGCTACGTGCCAGCCTGGCAGAAACCGTTATTACCAATGCCGGACGCCCCATACTGATGGTGCCGTTCATTGGCGAAATCAACCCAATCGGCAAGCGTATTTTGTTCTGCTGGGACAAAGGCCGACGCGCAGCCAGGGCACTGGCCGATGCCGGCCCGATCCTGCAGCAGGCCAAAGATCTTGTCGTCCTGACTATTGATGAAAATACCGAGCTGGCCGGTAAGCAAGATCTGCATGACGACGACTTTAATGCTTATTGCGCGGTCCGCGGCTATCCCAAACCTAAATTCGTCCGGCAAACCAGCGACCACATCAGTATAGGCACCATTATCCTGAACGGTGCAACTGACCAGGGTTGCGACATGATCGTCATGGGGGCCTATAACCGCAGCCGCACACGCGAATGGATGCTGGGCGGTACCTCCAAAACCCTGCTTGACTCAATGACCGTTCCTATTTTGTTTTCGCATTGAAGCGTCACGGCGAAGAATGCCGTTGTAATGCCCGAAGTGCTGCAGGAATCAAGCTAATCAAGTCATCGGCGACCAGGCCGGGCCCATGTTGACGGGCGGCCTCGCCATGCAACCAACATGCTGCACATGCGGCATTGAACGGCGTCATACCCTGAGCCATTAAACCGGCAATCATACCGGCCAGAACATCCCCGGCGCCGCCGGTGGCCAGATCAGGCGGTGCATTGGTGTTCACAATTGCCGATCCGTCCGGATGCGCAACCACGGTATCAGGCCCTTTGAGCAAGACAACGGCGCCTGAGATCCGGGCCGCAGCGCGCGCACGTTCAAGCTTGCTGCCGTTTAAATGGAAGATCCGGGCAAATTCGCCTTCGTGTGGCGTCAGTACACATTGGCCTGATAATGCCGCAAACAGGCGCTCGGGCTGGGCACCAAAGCTGCTGATCGCATCGGCGTCCAACACGCATGCACGCTGTTTGGCCAGTACTTGCAGTGTTTGGTTCTGCGTCGTATCACTCACGCCGAGTCCCGGGCCCACCACAAGCACGTTCTTACGCAAATCGGCCAACAGTGATTGAAATGAATCGCCGTCACGAAAACTTTGCACCATAACGCTTTCCAGTGCTGTGGCGTATACGGGCCACACCGATTCGGGTGCGGCCAGCGTCACCAGACCCGCACCGATTCGCGCAGCCGCCCGAGCCGTCAAACGGGCAGCACCGGTCATGATGACCCCGCCAACCACCAGTGCATGCCCCCGATCGTACTTGTGCCCCGACAATTTCGGCCAGGGGAAAGTGGCAGACCATACCGTTGGGCTGTTTTCAGCCGCGCGATCAGCGAGCCCGGGCAGTACGGAGTCAGGAATACCAATTTGCGCCACCGCCGTTTTGCCGCACAAGGCGCGCCCAGGAAAGAGGACGTGACCCGGCTTTTTGCGAAAAAAAGTGACGGTTAACCGGGCTTGAGGCGCAATGCCGGACACCGTCCCGTCTGCCCCATTGACACCACTGGGGAGATCAACGGCGCAGACCGGTATGTTCGACTCGCTCAACGCCTGCAAAAAAATTTTGGCCTCGCCGGCTGGGGGACGAGCCAATCCGGCACCGAACAGGGCGTCAACTACGAGTCCGTCGCGAACAGCTTCAAGTAACGCTGGAGATAACGGCTTAATTGGCTGGCGCCATAACGCCGCGTGATGAGCCGCATCGGTGCTGGATCGGGGTGCCTGGCCTGCAAGCGACGCCACAGTCACCGGCCATCCGTCCTCGGCCAGGTAGCGCGCCGCCACATAGCCGTCGCCGCCATTATTGCCCGGCCCGCATACAACCAAAACCGGGCGGGGCGTCCAGTGTCGGGTGATTTCCCGTGCCACCGCGCGACCCGCATTATCCATCAGCTCGATGCCAGGCACCCCGCCTGTAATCGCCGCCTGATCGGCCTGGCCCATTTCATGAGGCGTCAGAAGCGCCGTTGAAAGCATGTTGATCATGGTAGAGTTAAGCTCGCTGAACAAGACTTTATGATGCCATGAGTTCCGTTATATCGATACGCAATGTCTCGAAAACCTATGCGTCCGGTCACCGGGCGTTGAGCAATATCAACCTTGATATCCGGCGCGGCGAGATTTTCGCGCTGTTGGGGCCGAACGGCGCGGGCAAAACCACGCTAATCAGTATGATTTGCGGCCTGGTCAATTTGGACGAAGGCGAGATTGTGGTGGGTGGCCACGATATAAAGAAAGCGTTTCGGGCAGCCCGCAGCCAAATCGGACTGGTGCCGCAGGAGCTCACTGCGGAAGCATTTGAAAAAGTCTGGAACACTGTCAGTTACAGCCGCGGGCTTTTTGGTAAAAAAGCCAATCCGGCTCATATTGAAAAAACACTGAAAGATCTGTCTTTGTGGGAAAAGCGAGATAGCCGTTTGCTGACCTTGTCTGGCGGCATGAAGCGGCGTGTTCTTATTGCCAAGGCGTTGTCTCACGAACCCCCTATTCTGTTTCTGGATGAGCCCACCGCGGGTGTCGATGTCACGTTGCGTAAAGGCATGTGGGATATCGTGCGTGCTTTGCGCGATACCGGCGTGACCATTATCCTGACAACGCATTACATTGAAGAGGCCGAGGAAATGGCCGACCGCATCGGCGTTATCCGACAGGGAGAACTGATTCTCGTCGAGGAGAAAGCCCGGTTAATGCGTTCTCTGGGCAAAAAGGAACTGACCCTGCAACTGAGTCAACCATTGCAAAAGATGCCCCCACTGCTGGCCGAAACAGGCTTGAAGCTTTCGCAGGATGGCAAGCGTTTAATGTACGCTTACCGTACCCAGGAAAGTGATCAACATATTGCCCACCTGCTTCACCAGGTTCATCAGGCGGGAATCGTTTATACCGATCTTCACACCCGGCAAAGCTCGCTTGAGGATATCTTCGTTGACCTGGTAGAGGAGCCGCAATGAACTGGTTGGCGATACGCGCAATTTACCTTTTTGAAATGAACCGTATCCGGCGCAACTTATCGCAAAGCGTGCTGGCACCCATTATTTCAACCGTCTTGTATTTCGTGGTGTTCGGTGCGGCCATCGGCAATCGCATAGAAGAGATGGACGGAATCAGCTACGGTGCGTTTATCGTGCCCGGCCTGGTCATGTTGACGGTATTGACGCAAAGCATATCGAATGCCTCATTTGCCATTTATTTTCCGCGCTTTACCGGCACCATATACGAACTGTTGTCCGCGCCGGTTTCCTACGCTGAGATTTTGCTGGGTTATGTCGGGGCATCGGCTACCAAATCGCTGGTTTTGGCCACCATTATCATGATAACGGCCTCCTTCTTCGTGCCCATGAATATCCAGCACCCCGTTTGGATGGTCGTGTTTTTAGTGCTGACAGCCCTTACGTTCAGTCTGTTCGGTTTCATCATCGGCGTATGGGCCGACAGTTTCGAAAGCCTGCAGATTGTGCCGCTGCTCATTGTGACGCCCCTGGCCTTTCTGGGCGGCAGCTTTTATTCCATCCATATGTTGCCGCCCTTCTGGCAAGCCGTTTCGTTTTTCAACCCGGTTGTTTATTTGGTGAGTGGCTTTCGCTGGAGCTTCTACGGAGCGGCCGACGTCTCACCCGGGGTCAGCCTGGGCATGACATTCGTCATGTTGTGTGTCTGCCTGGGCGTGGTGGCCTGGATTTTCAAAACCGGCTATCGATTACGCAATTAAGCAACCAAAACCATCCACTAATCGCGAAAGTTGTTGAATTGCAAAGGCAGGTCGACGTCTTGTTTGCGTAATAGCGCCATTACAGCTTGCAAATCGTCGCGCTTCTTGCCGGTGACCCGAAGTTTTTCCCCATTGATCTGGCTTTCCACTTTGATTTTACTGCTCTTGATTGCCGAGATCAGCTTTTTGGAGATGGCTTGTTCAATGCCCTGACGCACGGTAATTTTTTGCCGCGCGCCTGCGACATTCTCGGCGATGTCACCCAACTCGATACAGCGTATATCGATGTCGCGAGCGGACATGCGGCCACGCAGGATGTCGAGCATCTGTTTTAGCTGGAATGCACTTGGAGCGGCCATGGTGACGACATACTCTTCCTGCTCGAATGTTGCATTGGTCCCTTTGAAGTCAAAGCGTGTGACCAACTCACGATTCGCCTGATCAACCGCATTCGACAATTCGTGTTTATCAACTTCGGAAACAACGTCAAAAGATGGCATAGTGCTCTTTCCCTTACTCTTATGGCCAAAAATCAAATCAATTAAAACGTGAACAACCCTAATACGGCAAGTACCAGCGGTACCATCAATGCCGTTGCAACCCCATTGAGGCTTAAGCCCAAAGCCGAGAATGCCCCCGTGGTTTCATCTACCTGAAATGCGCGCCCGGTACCGATTGCATGGGCACTTAATCCCATGGCAAAACCGTGCGCCACGGGGTCGGTAATTTTCATGAAGCGCAGCAAACCGCCTGTAAGAATAGCGCCGGAAATACCGGTAATGGCACATGCCACTGTCGTTAACGAGGCAATGCCTCCCGTTAACTCAGCCACTTCCATTGCAATCGGCATGGTGGCCGACTTGGGTGCCAATGACAATAACGTTTCGGTGGTAGCACCAAACAACCAGGCAATACCCAGTGCGGAAATAATCGCAGTCAAGCATCCCGCCAACAATGCAACGCTGATGGGCTTCCACATTGTTCGCAAACGGGGTAGTTGTGTATACAAAGGTACGGCCAGGGCCACGGTTGCCGGACCAATCAGAAAATAGAGAAAACGGGTGGCTTGCTCATACTCGGAATACGGCGTGCCCGTTGCCAGAAGGATGCCGACCAGAACAATAACTGCAGTCAACACGGGTAGCAGCAGCGGATGATTGTTGAACCGTGCGTAAATGCGAAACGCCGCCAGGTAAATGACCAGCGTGATGGTGATCCAAACGACCGGTGAGCCAATCAGTTCGGGCCAAGGCGCAAGAAGCCAATGCTGCATGATCACCCCTTTTGAGTTCGCTTAAGTACCCAGCAGAAAGTCGCTGCTGTTACCGCAACCGTAATAGCGGTCCCCAGTGTGCAGGCCAGCACAAAAGGCAACCATTCTTGCTGCAACCGTTCAAAATGCAGCGTCACGCCGGCAACGGCTGGAATAAAAAGAAACATTAAATGCGGCAGCACATGGTCGGCAGTTTGGCGCAAGCCTGCTGGTAAACGCCCCATCAGCAGCAGCGTCACGAACAACAAAAGCAGGCCAACCAACGCACCTGGCACGGGCAGGCCCACAACACGTACAATCCATTCCCCGGCCAACTGCATGACGAGTAGCGCGGCGACGGCATAAAGCACTGGCATAACTCACCTGTTCCACTTAAGTCTGCTGTCAGGGTCCCGGCGGTACAATTTCAGGCTTCATTCACCCAAATGCCAGGCAGATCAGCAGTGCCCTCCGACGACACCTCATTCAGCTTAAAGAAAATTTCGGTTGCCGCCTTCGGCCCTTCGTTGTTGTTTGGTATTGGCGAAGGTGCCATCTACCCCGTTATCGCACTCAGCGCCCGCGAACTGGGCGCATCGGTTGCGCTTTCGGGCATTATTGTTGCACTGATCGGTATCGGTTCGCTACTGAATAATATACCGGCCGCTATCCTCACGGCGCGTTTCGGTGAGCGACGAGCCATGGTCGGGGCCGCTATCGTGGCGATCATCGCCCTGGTTATTTGCTTGCTGGCGCCCAATCCTTTCACGCTGGGCGTTGGTATTTTATTGGTTGGCATGACACGCGCCGTTTTTCTTCTGGCCCGGCAAACTTATTTAACTGAAGCAGTACCCATTGATATGCGGGCCAGGGCATTATCCACGCTGGGCGGGGTGACGCGAATTGGCATGTTTATTGGGCCTTTCGCCGGCGCTGGTTTAATGCATTTCATGGACCTGCCGGGCGCTTATGTTGTCGCCATTGTCACCTTTATCTTCATGGCGATGCTGGCCTTCGCGATTCCCGATCTGCCGCAGCAGACGCCCCATGAGAACGCAAGTGTCGCGCCATCGGCGTCGGGCTTGCGACAAATTGCACGCGCGCATTTCAAAACGTACCTGACATTGGGCATGGGTTGCTTATTGGTGGCCGCTGTTCGCTCAAGTCGCCAGGTCATCATTCCTTTGTGGGCTGCTCATATCGGCATCGACGCCGCCACTACCTCGATGGTATACGGCCTGATGGGCGCAATTGATATGCTGCTGTTCTATCCAGCGGGCAAGGTCATGGACCACAAAGGGCGGGCCGCCGTGGCCATTCCCTCCATGATCATCATGGCCCTGTGTCTGGCAGCCATGCCTCTTACGACCAGCCTGTGGACGTTTGTCATGGTTACCATGATCCTGGGTTTGGGCAACGGTATTTCTTCGGGCCTGGTCATGACGGTTGGCGCCGACGCCTCGCCGCGCCAGGGGCGTACGCAGTTTCTGGGTATATGGCGCTTTATGGCTGACATTGGCAACAGCGGCGGCCCGCTATTGCTATCGGCCTTTACTGCTGCCGCTTCGTTGGCCGCAGGCATGGTGGCCATTGGCGCGTTGGCCCTGATATCGGCCGGTATCTTCTGGCGGTGGTTACCGGCCCGATTGTCAAAACCGGCTTCCCGGACTTAAGATAAGGGTACTGTACAAGGGGAAGCAAAATGGCACTACACCACGCCCAGCCTGGGGAAGTTGTTAGTTTGACACCGTTGGGCAAGCATCTGCCCGAGGCACGCTCAGTTGCCATTACCAAAAAGCCGGGGTTTGAAACGCTTCGGCTCATCATGCCGGCGAACGCCACGATTCCCCGGCACGCGGTACCAGGGAATGTCATGCTTCATTGCCTGGAAGGCAGTATTGAACTCTCACTTTCATCATCCAGCGTCATATTGAATGTCAACGACTGGGTTTACCTTGAACACAGCGAACCGCACAGCCTGAAAGCGTTGCAAAACAGCGCACTGCTGCTGACCATTCTGTTCAACCCAGGCCCGAAGCTCAAGCCCAGTCAGCCCGCTATTGAGTCCCTGGAACGCTGGGAAGATGAGGGTGGGTCGTCCAGCGCCTATCAGCTTGGCTCATCATAAATAAAACAAACTTGTGTAGGTCATACATCACTTCTTCTGTTACTGTGGCTTGTTAAACTTATTTACAAAGGTCGCAGATCGTGCGCAGCACAACATGATGAAGTATAAAATTCGACCTTATCTGGCCTCATTGCTATTTGCCGGCGTGGCCGCCCTCCCCCTGATTCTATTGCAACGCATTGGTAAAGTATGTGGATGGATCCTGTTTGTTGTGCCCGGGCGTTATAAGCGCCGCGCTCAAACGAATCTTGAACATGCCTTTCCTCACCTGCCACCCATTGCTCTGAAGCAATCCATGATTGCGGTGGGCCAGCTTTTCCTGGAAATGCCGTACTGGTGGGTGCGACGGGACGACCAGGCCTTGAACAAGCAGGTTTACTGTGATGATTGGAAACCTTTTGAACAGGCCTTGTCGCGTGGCAAAGGTGTTATTTTGTTATCGCCGCATTGCGGATGTTTTGAGTTGTTAGGCCCGGTGTACTCAAGCCACTTCCCTTCCACCGTGTTATTTCGCCCGCCACGCAAGGCATGGTTGCAAGACTGGATTGTCAATATGCGGACCCGCAAACAATTAACGATGGCACCCGCGAACAAATCCGGAGTTCGAACGGTCGTGAAAACTTTGCTTCGCGGGCATACGGTGGGTATCTTGCCGGATCAGGTACCCGTTTCAGGCGAAGGTGTCTGGGCGCCGTTTTTCGGCAAGCCGGCCTACACCATGACACTGGTGCAACGGCTGCAAAGCCTTACCGGCGCCACCATTTTCATTCTGGGCGCAGAACGAAATCGCATTGGGCAAGGCTACAAGATGCATGTCAAGGAAATGACGTCTTCGCTGCCCGATGATCCTGTCGAGGCCGCCACCGTCATCAACGCCGAAATGGAAGGGGTCATACGAATGATGCCCACCCAATATCTTTGGGGATACAACCGCTATCGGCAACCGCGGACAAAACCGTCGTGATGTGGGCTGGGTGATGAAACGCCGCCACCTGCTTATATGCCAAGTTTTATTGCCTGTTAGTTGTTAGCCGGGGGTTCGGGCATGAACAGCAAATCCGTTACGCCAAAGTCAATACCCAGCCTGGATAAGGCGGCGGTAATCTGGCCACGGTGATGCGTTTGATGATTGAAAAAATGCACCACAGTGCGGGCGAAATCCACGTCTTTGGATTGCTGATCGCGCAGGCTGACGTAGTGCAGTCGCTGTGGCAACGGATTCGTCTGCAAATCGAGCGCCCATCGTTCAATTTCGTCATCCATTTCCCGGCGCGCATGGCGCAGGTCGTTAAAGCTGGAAAACAACTCGGCGCTTAAACTTTTGCCTGCATACGGTCGGTCCATGAAACGCGCGAACCACATCTGGTCGCACAATAACAAGTGATTCAGGGTTCCATGGATCGATTGAAAGAATAAGCCAACGTCGGCTTTGCGCTGTTCGTCGCTCAACGCGGCACAGGCCTCGTACAAGTTATCGTTCATCCAACGGTTGTACTGCGCCATGGTATGCGCATAAGTCTCAATCCCGAAAGCCATGATCGCTCCTGTTAATCCGTTATGCTTGTGCATGTGAACGTCTATTCTAGCGTTATCCGGATGAGGCTCCTATGCTGAAAACAACGGGCTTGTTTATTGTGACCGCCCTGGCGGAAATCATTGGTTGTTATTTGCCATATTTATGGTTGAAAAAAAGCGGGCCGATTTGGTTGCTGATTCCTGCTGCCATTAGTCTTGCCTTGTTCGTGTGGTTACTTACGCTGCATCCGGCGGCAAGCGGGCGCATTTATGCTGCATACGGCGGCGTGTATGTTGCCACTGCGCTGGTATGGCTTCGGGTAGTTGATGGTGTACCCCTGACGGCTACCGACTGGGTGGGTGCCGCGGTGGCATTAACAGGGATGGGTATTATCGTATCAGGCTGGGAAGGATAGACATTTGCCACAAACCGTCCAGATCCTGATAATAACGACCAAATCAACCGCACCAGACTCTTGCCACACTTAATGAAATCGTCAAACCCCAAGCATGGCCTGAAGCTACCTCTCAATCGCTTAAAAATAGTCAGCTTTGCGGTGTTGTTTGTCTTGCTGAGTGCACTGGTACCGTTTACGATCCAACAGGAATTAAACGGTCAGGGCGAACAACTCTGGAATGCACTGTTTTCACCCCGGATGCTCGTTGCAGCCGCGGCGTTGCTGGCCGTCTATTACCTCACTGACGCCCTCAGATTGTGGTTTACCTTGCGTGCATTGGGCCAATACCAGCCGTTGCGGGCAATGTTTCCGCTGGTGTTCATTAACATCCTGTTTTCAAATATTACGCCCATGGCGACCGGCGGCGGCGTGGTACAGGTGTGGTTTTTGCATCGACGCGGAATACATATCGGTGCAGCCACGGCGGCAACGACCCTGCGAACCTTGCTGGCCAGCCTGATGATCTTTCTGCCGGCCCCCTTTTTAATGATGAGCATTGATCGCCTCGTGGACAACCCGGCAATCAGTACCTGGGGACCCTGGATGGGATTGGTTGCCGCGCTTTATGTGGCCTTCTTTTGTGTATTGCTTTTGAAAATGCGCTGGTTCATACACCTCGGTGCCCAATTTCTGGCGGTTTTGAAAAAAACTCATTTAATCAGCGCGTCTCGCGAGCGCCGCTGGCGATTTCGCCTCACACGGGAAATGATTCGGTTCGACTACAGTTTCCGGGCTTTTTTCAAGGCGGGATACACCGACCGGCTGTTGGCATTGGGGTCAACCGCCCTTTTTCTGATTTCTCTGTTTTCTTTCCCCGCGTTAATCATGTGGGGTTTAGGGTACCCGGTTGATTACCCGCTGATTCTTGCGCTCATGCTCGTGAATACGTTTATTATGTATTTTGCGCCCACACCCGGCGCGGCCGGTATCGCCGAGGGCGTTTTCGCAATCTTGTTTTCCACCCTGGCAGTGCGCGGCGAGTTATTGGTGCTGGTTTTAGGCTGGCGGTTTCTGACCGTTCACCTTGGAATGCTGATCGGCGTGCCCGTCACGCTGTTCGCCCTTGGACGCAAGAGGCCCGAACATGCGTAGGAGAATACTTCGCTGGGTGTATTGGTTAAGCGTAACGCTTGCCGTTGTGCTGGTTGCCTATAAGGTTTATCTTAATTTTTTCGAGAAAGATTTTGTTGCCGAGCATGCTGCTCAGCTAAAGCATATTGAAACGAATCTTAACGAGCGTGAGTCCTATCGTTTTGCCGTGCTGGGCAATATCAATAACTCTGTAGGCATCTTTGAGCGCAAAATCATTCCGCTGTTGAACCAGGAACATTATGATTTTGTCGTTTCAGCCGGCAATGCCGTATCAAGCGGCGGTGAAGACAAATACCGTGCCATATACCGAACATTAGACCGTTTAAACATGCCTTATCTGCTTGCTTTCGGCCCGCAGGAGGAAAGTCGGATCGGCAGTTTCCGCTTTTATGAGCATTTTGGACCTTATTACTTTAGCTTTACCGCAGGCAATAGTCGTTTTATTTTCCTCGACAGCACCGGCACCACACATTTCGATTGGCAGTTCAACTGGCTGGAAAGAGAGCTTGGCGCAGCTCGGGAAACCAACCTGTTTATCTTTATTTCCCAACCGCTTTATCCCGTCGATCAGTCCGGCCTGTTTGCCGTGAGCGACGAATATCTTTTTGCTACCCAGGCGCAGCGCAAACGTTTTTCAAATTTGATAGAGCGTTTCAATGTCGACGCCGTATTCTCAACCAACCTTCCGCGGTTCGATCGTCAGGTTCATAATGATACCGACTACATCCTCACGGGCGGCGCGGGTGGGCTGGTAATTGACGATCAGTACAGTCACCATCATTTTGTTTCGGTCAGTGTCCAGGGGGATGAAATCTCAATTGAACAACGGCCACTGGATATCGTTCAACCGCCGTTCTGGCGAACGCTTGAAAGCCTTTGGTTTTTTATTCATTCTTTGTTTTATGTAGGCTACCTGAACTTTATCCTTGTTATCAGTATCCTGGTTGCGGTGCTTATATGGCTGCATAACCGCATTTTTACCGAGCGGGATTATTACCCCAATTTCGACATTGATCCCGACACGCATAACCATGCCCCGCTGCGTGTCGCCATGTTTACGAATAATTACCTGCCCTTCATCGGTGGCGTGCCCATTTCCATAAACAGATTGTGCCAAGGCCTCGTTCAATTAGGTCAGCAGGTCCTTATTGTTGCTCCAAGCTATCCGAAAACCAGGTCAAGCGAAGACTCTGTGCTGCGTGTGCGAGCCTTGCTGCCGCTGGGAAAATACAAGGAGTTTCGCCTTGCAAATATTTTTTCACCCAAGCTTTACCGCCGGGTAATCCAGTTTCGTCCAGATATTATTCATGTGCATCATCCGTTCTGGCTGGGCAGCGCCGGTTTGTTTCTCGGTCGAAGCCTGAATATTCCGGTTGTCTACACCTACCATACCCGGCTTGAACATTACGCACACTACGTTCCCTTGCCCGGCCCGTTATTTCGCAATCTGGTCTCGCACACAATGGTTCGCCGATTTGCCAACCGGTGCGATGGCGTTATCGTGCCAACAGAGTCTGCCGAGGAATATCTTCGTACCATTGGCGTCAGGCGACGAATCCTCGTACAACCCACCGGGATTGATATTGAGAAATTTCGCGCTGTACCAGATCAGCGTATTCGCCAGTTGCGCGAACTGTATTCGCCGAACGGCGAGCCCATTCTTATCAGCATTTCCCGGTTGAGCCAGGAAAAGAATATCGACTTTTTACTTGATGCCGCACTCGTTTTGAAAAAAACATGTGATCGGTCTTTTCGTTTACTGATTATTGGCGATGGGCCGGAACAAGGACGAATCAAAAGCAGAATCAGCGAATTGGGGCTGGCAAACACCATTACGTTATTGGGCGCCATACCACCCGACGAAATCCCGGTCTATTGTCGAATGGGAAACATTTTCCTGTTTGCTTCACGCTCGGAAACCCAAGGCATGGTCATCCTGGAAGCAATGGCTTCGGGAATGCCGGTTGTTGCCGTGCGATCAAGCGGGATTGACGACATTATCGAAAATGGCATCAATGGCTTCAAAACACCGCCCAACACAACGCAATGGTGCGCCCGAATCGACCAACTCATCAGTGATGCAAGCCTGTATCAACAGCTTTCAGCAAACGCCGAATCAACTGCGGCCAATTACAGCATTGCTCACTTCAGTAATAACGTAAAACAATATTACGCCGATATCCTTACCGCGCGTCAATCATCCAGCGAAACGCCCTGATTTACGCCGTGTGCCGGCAATCGTTGCCAGCGCCGGCAACAATCTGATACGTGACACTTTTGCGCGACGTACGTTAGCGCACATACATTAGCGCCCCTCTCCCCAAGACTCTGCGTGTAGTCGTTTGATTGCACGGAGGGATAAAAATTTATGAAATCGCATTGTCATTTGTGCAAGACCAAAACCTGACGACCTCAAGTTGTCAGACAGGACACCCTGTCCACTTAGCACTTTCGATTCAAGGGAGAATCACATGAAAAAACTACACTCATTGGCCTTTTACGCACTGGTCACGCCTATTGCAACGCTGGGTGCAGGCTCAGCCCTGGCTCAGCAACCTGCGGTTCAGGACACACAGCGTCAACAGCAGCAACAGCAACCGAAGCAGCAACCACAGCAACAGCAACGCCAGCCAAACGCCGCTTCTTCGACGCCTGGGGCACAACAAGGAAAACAAAGCCCGATGCAGACTGAAGCTCAAGCCGCAGGCCAGGGTTTCATGGACGTGGGACCCACCAATGGCATGCATGGAAGTGAACTGATCGGTGCCGAAGTCAAGACCACGAATGATGAAGACGTCGGCGAAGTCCAAGATTTGATTGTCAACGAACGAGGTCAGGTTGTTGCGATCGTCATTGGCGTTGGAGGCGTTCTGGGCATGGGAGAGAAGAACGTTGCCATTGCCTGGGACAAGCTGATGCGCTCGGGTCAGTCTGACGACCTGGAGCTGCGCATTGACGGGACGCGTGAAGACCTGCGTGCTGCGCCGAACTTTGAGTGGCGTGATTAATTGAATCTTGCCCGGCCTCGTGCCGGGCAGCAGGTGGCAAAGACAAACTCTGTCACCAATTGCAAACCGATAAAACAGTCATGGGTTGGATAGCGCACATACCAAGTGTTGCGTCTCAACTAACGTTAGAGACTCAATCTGCTCCTGGATAAATTCATGGGAAGAAGCAGATTTTTTATCGAGTTACTTAACTGGAAATTACAGGAGAAATACATGAAAAACCCAAACAAACTCGCCGTTTATGCATTGGTCACCTCTGCTCTCACATTTGGTGCGGGTTCTGCGCTGGCGCAGCAGTCTGCTTCAGACAACACAAAAAGTGAGTTGCCAACGACTGAGCAACGTAAACAAGACAACCTGAAATCCGATGTGGACAACGGTCGCGATAAAAACCAAATGAACCATAACAAGACACAACACGATGGCGACAAAAAGTCTGGCTATCAAAAAAATGGCAGCAAGAACATGCCATCCGATCATATGTCCAAGGATAAGCACCAGGGCAATAACAAAAACAGCACGATGAAGAAAGCACAATAAAAGCGTTGCATGCCGGGCCCGAGGCTCAGGCATCTGAAGTGACGACCCGAACGGGTTGAGTACGGCTGGTTTGGTATGTTGTTTTACCAAGCCAGCCGTTTTTTATGACACATCGGAAAAACACCCGCCGGCAGCCACGCATCAGACGGAATCCGCATGTTCAAGAGTCGGGAATGTCAGGCTCGACAAGCGTGGCCAGTTGTGTCAACGACTCCTGCCACCCCAAATAGCAGGCTTCAACAGGAATCACAGAAGGAATTCCTTCCTGAACAATCGATAACTCTGTCCCGCACGCCACTGGTTTGAAGTCAATCGTTACCTGCATTTCACCCGGAAGGTTTGCATCATCAAAACGGTCGGTGTGGCGAATACGTTCATTTGTTACCAGTTCAACGACATTAACGGTAAATGAGTGACGGCCGCCGGTCCCAAAATTAGCAAACGACATTCGATAACCGCCGTCAACACGCATATCCATTTCATCGATGATGCCTGTAAACCCATATGGCGGTAACCAGTATTCCAGCGCCTGTTTATCGGTAAATGCTTTATAGACCCGCTCGACCGGGGCTTTCAGGACGCGGTGCAGACGCACGGTACCCGCTTCTCTAGACATACTTTATCTCCCAAATATCAAGTTCGTGGCGTTTATTTGATTACGCTGATTGAACGCCGGAACGGCTTTCCTGGCGCCGACTAACGACTATTGTCTTGCTCCATTAATTCCCGCACCGGCCGTATTTCGACGCTGCCGTAACGGGCCGGGGGAATTTTTTCCGCCAATCGAATGGCTTCATTCATATCCCGGGCCTCGAGCATATAAAACCCTGCCAACTGCTCTTTGGTTTCGGCAAAGGGGCCGTCGGTTATCAGGGGTTTACCATCGCGTACACGCAACGTGGTGGCCGTCTCGGTTGAAAGCAAGGGCGCGCCGTCCAGAAAATGGCCGCTGTCGGTAAGGTCGGCCACACAATTCATGCACTCTTGATTCAGAGCGTCCCATTCTTCCTGCGACTTTTGCTGCATATGCTTTTCGTTGTAATACACCAAACACAAATATTTCATTTGAATGCTCCTGACGGTTTTGTTCTGCCGCCGACCAAGGCAAAGATGGCTCCTTGCGGATCGAGCCCCTTCACAATGAAGTCGCCACCGGGAATCTCGTCGGGGCCATGAAGGACCTGCCCACCATGATTGTTAATGGTCTCGACAGCAGCGTCTATATCGACACAACGAAAATAGTAATGCCACATGGGCACCGGCATTTGCGCGGGCTTATTCATTACTGCGCCAATGACACCGTTATGTCGAATGAACTCGTATTTGCCCATCGGCCCCATTTCCAGCTCGCCGTCTTTCGTCCAGCCGAATTGTTTGAAATAAAACGCTTTCGCCGCCTCGGGGTCGGTTGTAAGCAACTCGTTCCAGGCGCAGTGCCCTGCCCGTGGCTTATCGGCGGCAAAAGCCAGACTCGTATCATTGCTGGCGCCTCGCATTACGTAAAACGGCGTACCTTGGGGATCGGCCACCATGGCAAGACGGCCGACCTCTGGAATATCGCTTGGCGGCATGTGTACGTTCCCGCCGGCTGCAACCACATTGGCAACAGTTTGGTCGACGTCGTCGACGCCGATATAGCCCAGCCATATCGGCCTGGCCCCGCCCTGGCGCAACTGTTCGGTTAATTGCATGACGCCGCCTACATCGCGGCGCCTGCCCGTATCATCACGAATGCTCAGGATGCGATAGTCGATTTCGGGGTGGCCGCTATCGGTTGCCTTCCAGCCGAGTATCTTGCCGTAAAACTGAAGCGCAACGTTGCTGTCATCGGTTAAGAGTTCGTACCAGATGAATTCGCCGTGTTTGTTTGGCATGGCATTTTCCTTATTTCCGAAAGCTGATCTACGATGGCCTATTTTTCCAATGTCACGACTGGTGTAAAACCGCCGAAGATCAGCCGCATGCCGTCAAAAGGCATCGGGTTTGTTTGCGGGTCCAGGCGCGAGTCATTGTTCATGGCCATCATTATTTTTTCCATGCCGGCATCGCGCGTTGCCTTGTCCGGCCACTCTATCCATGAAAACGCCACCGCCTCGTCGTCCTTGGCTTGAACCGCGCGACGAAAGTCAGTGAGCTTGCCATTGGGCACATCGTCTTCCCAGCACTCAAGAATACGAATGGCTCCCCATTCCATGAAGGCCGCATCAGCAGTTTGAGCGTGCTGAATGAATTTGTCTTTATTGGCTTTGGGTACTGCAATAATAAAACCGTCGATATAACTCATTGGTAAATCCTCCTTGTTCAACAGATGGTTCACCTACTAGTCGTTCACGCTTTCTGAAAATCGACAGAATTAGAGATTTTTTACTTTTATTTTTGTTTTTGAAGTGCTGCCAGGCGCTGCTGCAGAAAACGCTGCTCCGGTGCCTGCTGAGCCAGGCGCAGTGCCAGCTGATAGCAGCGACAAGCCTCTGCAGCCTGATCAAGTCGGCGAAACAAATCGGCCCGGGCGGCATGCAATAAATAATAGCCCTGTAGATCCTTGTGTTCTGCCAACCTGTCGATGGCCTCCAGCCCTGCCAGAGGCCCATCGCGCATGGCAATGGCAGCGGCGCGGTTAAGTGCCACTACCGGAGAGGGGTTAACTTGAAGCAAAGCGTCGTAAAGACCCACAATTTGAATCCAATCGGTGTCTTGAGCCACAAGCGCTTCTGCATGCACCGCCGCAATTGCCGCTTGCAAGGCATATTCGCCGGCCGGCCCCGCTCTGAGCGCCTGAATCACCAGATCACAACCCTCTTTAATCTGATTTCGGTTCCAGCGGGTTCGATCTTGCTCATCCAGCGGAATGAGATCGCCGTTTTCGTTGGCGCGACTATCGCGCCTGGCGTCATGCAGCAGCATCAGGGCCAGCAAGCCCTTCACTTCGGAATCAGGCAATAAACCTGACAACAATCTACCCAGGCGAATCGCCTCCCTGGATAAGTCGGATTGCATTAACTGCGGGCCGCTTGAGGCGGTATAGCCCTCGTTGAACACCAAATACACCACCGCCAAGACTGCATCCCGTCGCGCCGGCAAAGCGCCCTGCTCGGGCACCTCATAGGGTATGGCCGCATCGCGGATTTTATTCTTTGCCCGAACAATACGCTGTGCCAGGGTCGACGCGGGAACCAGAAAGGCGGCTGCAATGGCTTCGGTGGTTAAACCGCATACCTCCCGAAGCGTTAGCGCCACACGCGCCTGCATTGCCAGGCTGGGGTGACAACAGGTAAAGATCAAACGCAAACGATCGTCTTCAATGGTGTCAGCCGCGTATGGTGAATCGGTTTGTATTTCGGTTTCCAACGTATTGGCAAGCTCGGCCAGATAATCATCAAGACGTGCGTTTTTGCGTATTCTGTCGATTGCCTTGAAACGACCTGTTGAAACCAGCCAGGCCCGGGGATTGTTCGGAATGCCGTCGCGCTGCCATTGCGATAGCGCGGCAACAAACGCATCTTGCAGGGCCTCTTCAGCCAAGTCGAAGTTGCCCTTTAGCAGTCGAATCAGCGTCGCAAGTACCCGACCGGACTCTTGCTTATAGAGAGCGGCGATACGCTGTTCGACAGGGGACATTGTCATGCCTATTGAAGGAGTTCAAGCAACTGCCTGGCAGCAGCTTCCGAGGAAGCGGGGTTTTGCCCGGTAACGAGTTTGCCATCGACAACAACGTGGGCATCCCAATCCTGGCCTTTCTCGTAAAGACCCCCGTTCGCTTTAAGCATGTCTTCAACAAGAAACGGAACAATGTTGGTAAGGCCCACAGCCGCTTCCTCGGTGTTGGCAAAGCTGGTTACCCGGCGCCCCGATACCAGCGACTTTCCGTCGGCACCTTGTGTATGCCTGAAGATGGCCGGGGCATGGCATACCGCCCCAAGAGGACGATTCCCGGTGACGAGCGTTTCAATAAGGCGCTGGCTGTGCACATTTTCGGCAAGATCCCAAAGCGGCCCATGCCCACCCGGATAAAAGACTGCATCGAAACTGCCGGCATCGATCTGGTCCAGCCGGGTTGTATTGCTTAATGCCTTTTTCGCCGACTCGTCCATATTGAACCGTTTTGTGGCCTCGGTTTGTGCGTCCGGCGCGTCGCTTTGCGGATCAAGCGGTGGTTGCCCGCCGGCAGGCGATGCCAATGTGATTTGCGCCCCGGCATCAACAAAGACATAGTAAGGAGCCGCAAATTCTTCCAGCCAAAAGCCGGTCTTCTTGCCGGTGTCGCCCAGCTTGTCGTGGGAGGTCAGTATCATGAGAATATTCATGGCGTAATGTGTTTACCTGTGTTGAAAGTTCCCGCCATCGACCACAACATAGTCGGTAGCGGCGCTAGCTGTATGCTTAAGTTTGCAATTTACATGACTGACGCTCTATGCGAAAGCGCACAGACAAGGGCATCAATCAATGTAACGCTGATATTCTTTTGGAGTCTTTGCCCCATGCGCGTTTTTTCCAACCCGGTCGGTTCAGGCTCACTTTGGTTCGACAACCTGACCACTGCCGAAGGCGTACCCGTAGCCTACGATCCGCAGGCGCGGGCGTTTTTACCCATGCCGCCCTTTTGCGCGAATCGCGAGCGGATCAACTGCAATTGGATTGCGCCGGAACAGGGTGCTTTTTGCCGATCATGTGCCATGACGGCCCTGGCCCCAGACGCAAACATTCCCGATGCTATTTTCAACTGGTCGCTCACTGAGGCCGCCAAGCGTTGGGTGCTTGATAACCTGGGCCGCTGGCACTGGTTCCGACCGGAAGACCCAGGTACCCGTCCGGTTTTCCATATGCTTGCCGAGGGCCTGACTCCCGTTCTTATGGGCCACGGTAACGGTGTCGTGACCATTAGTGTGGCCGAAGCGGACCCAGTGGTGGGCGCTACCCGCCGCCAGGCCCTTGCTGAACCGTATCGCACCATGATTGGACATATGCGCCATGAAATTGCCCACATGCTGTGGTGGCGGCTCAGTTTGCGCAACGACTTTCTCGAGTCTTTCCGTACCATGTTTGGGGACGAACGCACCGACTACACGTCTACGCTCCAGCGCCATTACAACCAGGGACCACCGCCCGACTGGCGGCAACACTTCCTGACCAGCTATGCCTCTTCTCATCCTCACGAAGACTGGGCCGAGACCACGGCGCATTTACTGCACCTGACCGATATTACCGACAGCTTCATTGCGGCAGGCCTGTCTTCCCCGGAACTTCCCAGTGAAAGCTGGGACCCCTACTCGGAGCCGGACACCAACCGCCTCATTCACATAGCGGCCTCGCTTACGGTGGGCGTCAATCACGTTAACCGTTCAATGGGCCTGCCGGACCTGTATCCGTTTGTATTGTCAAATGCCGTGCGCAACAAGCTGGCCTTTGTACACGACTGGTTGCGTCGCGGTGCCCAGGGTCTTTAGCTCAGGGCGGTGGCAAACACAATGCCAAAGCCCGGTAAAACCACCACGGGAACCAGATAGGTGGCTTGAAGACTGAGATTTTGATCCGGCGCCCGGCATACCTGTTGGTTCAAGATTGATCTGTTGCTTCACGACTCGGGGGCATCGGTTACGGCGCCACGGCTGGCCGAACCCACCAGTTTCAGGTATTTACCCAACACACCGCGAGTGTAACGCGGTGCCGGCTGCTTCCAGACTGCACGACGCCTGGCCAGCTCATCATCCGTTACGTCAAGATGAATCAGCAAGCGGTCGGCGTCGATTGTGATCAGGTCGCCCTCTTCAATCAGTGCAATGTTGCCTCCGACATACGCTTCGGGCGCCACATGACCCACCACCATACCCCAGGTTCCGCCGGAAAAGCGCCCATCGGTAATCAGCCCGACGCTGTCAGCAAAGCCTTTGCCGATCAATGCCGACGTGGGGCTCAGCATCTCGCGCATGCCCGGGCCGCCCTTGGGGCCTTCATAACGGATCACGACGACGTCGCCGTGCTGGATTTTGTCGGCGATGATGGCAGCCATAGTTTCGTCTTCGGAATCAAAGACGCGCGCCGGGCCGGTAATACTGCGCTTTTTCAAGCCCGTGATCTTGGCGACACAACCTTCGGTGGCCAGATTGCCTTTGAGTATAGCCAAATGCCCTTGCTGATACAGGGGCTGCTCGAACGGCCGAATGACTTCCTGGTCCGCAGGAGGCACCTCGGAGACATGGGCAAGGTTTTCGGCCACGGTGCGACCTGTCATGGTCATGCAGTCGCCATGCAGCAAGCCGTTGGCCAGGAGCATTTTCATCAATTGCGGGATGCCGCCGGCCCGGTGCAGGTCGACCGCAACAAAGCGGCCGGACGGTTTCATGTCGCAAAGCACCGGTACTTTCTTGCGAATGGTTTCGAAGTCGTCAATCGACAACGGCAAATCGGCAGCCGAGGCAATGGCCATCAGGTGCAGCACCGCATTGGTTGACCCGCCGGTGGCCATTACCACGGCAACGGCATTCTCCAGCGCCTTGCGGGTCACGATATCGCGCGGTTTGAGATCGGCCTTGATGGCTTCTACCAACGCCACGGATGATTCCGCTACCGAATCCGCTTTTTCCGGATCCGGGTTGGCCATGGTTGAGGATGAAGGCATCGACATGCCCATGGCTTCAATCGCCGCCGACATGGTATTGGCGGTATACATGCCACCGCAGGACCCAAAGCTCGGGCAGGCGTGGCGCTCGATGCCGTCGTAGTCTTCCTTGCTCATCTTGCCGGCACTGTAGGCGCCCACGGCCTCGAATGACGAAACAATGGTGAGCGGAACGTCTTTCCATTCGCCCGGCTTGATGGTGCCGCCATAACAAAAGATGGCGGGAATGTTCATGCGCAGCATCGCCATCATCGCGCCGGGCATATTCTTGTCGCAGCCGCCGATTACCAGCACGCCGTCCATGAACTGGCTCTGGGTCGCGGTTTCTATGGCATCGGCAATAACCTCGCGCGACACCAGGGAATACTTCATGCCCTCGGTTCCCATGGCGATCCCGTCGGTAACGGTTGGAAAACCAAAGGTTTGTGGCATGGCGCCGGCCTCTTTGAGCGCACTGTCCGCGCGCGTGGCCAACGAACCCAGGCCCGCGTTGCAAGGATTCATCGTTGAATGGCCGCTGGCCACGCCGACAATGGGTTTGTTGAAATCTGCGTCGGTGAAACCGACGGCACGCAACATGGCACGGTTGGGGCTGCGGGAGACGCCCTCGGTGATCGTTTTGGAGCGGCGGTTGAGCGGTGGATTCATGAATGATTCCCCTGATTAAGATGGAAAAAGGATACGCCCCTTTTTATCGATATTCAGCGATTGGCCTGCGATATTCCGGGGCAACTTCAGGGTAACCCAATGATCGTGTTATGTTTTGGATAGCACCTGCTCTGCACGATTGAAGGTGCGGCGACATCTTAAATCCCTAACCGATTCACAAGTTTATGCCGTCACGCTCACTCATTTCCCGAACCGGCGCTGCGCTGCTGTTTCTACTATTTCCGCTTGTTTGCGGGGCGCATGAACATGACTGGCGCGCCGACATGGAAAATGATGCGTCGAAACTGTCCCGTTTACATTCGTTGATCGTCATGCACCAGGGGCAGGAGGCAGCGGCAATGGACTTTAGCGGCGCCGGCCTGGATACCCCGGCCAATATCAAGTCCTTGTCCAAGACTGTGCTGGCTGCGCTGGTGGGTATCGCTATTGAAAAAGGTGTATTCGAAGGCGTCGATCAACCGCTGGTGGATACGCTTGGAAATCAAGTCCCCGATGCCGCCACCAACGGCGTCGAACGCATCACCTTGGGGAATTTACTCTCTATGCAGGCCGGCTTACAGCGTACCTCGGGACGCCATTATGGCAGTTGGGTAAAAAGTGATAATTGGGTCGGTTATGTACTAACCCGGCCATTTGTGGATGAGCCGGGTGGACGCATGCTCTATTCCACGGGTAGTACCCATCTGCTTTCCGCTGCGCTCACCGAAAGCACGGGTCGAACAACGTTGGCCCTGGCGCGAGACTGGTTGGGTGAACCGCTTGGCATTACTTTCCCGGCCTGGGACCAGGACCCTCAGGGCATCTACCTTGGGGGCAACAATATGATGCTTTCGCCACGTGCGCTGGCGCGCATCGGCGAGCTCTATCGCAAAGCCGGCAAGGTGGCGGAACAAAGACTGTTTTCAAAACGTTGGGTGGAGGAATCCTGGCGCGGCCGCGGTCGCTCTGCTTACACCGACGACCCCTACGGTTACGGTTGGTTCTTGCGCCCGCTCGCGGGCGAAACGGGATACTACGGGCGCGGTTACGGCGGGCAGTTGCTTTATGTGATTCCTTCTTTGGAGTTGACCGTGGTCATGACGTCGGATCCGACACCTCCGTCTCCCGGTTCAAGCTACTTAAGGCGTCAGGTTCAGTTGCTGGAAAAGCATGTCATCCCCGCCTTTCGTTCTGGAATCAGTTCGACTCCCTAGCCCTGCGTCTTTCACGAGACTACCTCTTTTTGAAAAATCAAGCGTCATTCGGCTATAGGGTCGGACTGCCGTGCGCTCATTGATGATTGATGGGTAAATGTCATGCACTCCGCCGCGAAGGGCCGCCTCAATTAAGGTAAGGTCAATAATGTCCCTTTGGGCGTGGCTTCCGCCGAATGTACCGGCGAAACGCCTTGCAGATAACAGCGTAAGCGCTGCCTCTTGATAGTTGCTTCGCCAGAAGGCCACAAAACCCTGAACCAGCGGCAACCCGACACGTTTGATCCAATCGGCGCTTGGAGAATCAACTAAGGACTCCCTCATTGTTTGCATTAGCGTATTCAGTTCCTGGTCGCGACCCGCACCAAGAAACGCCATGGCCGCGTGCCAGTCGTTGAACGGATAGGTTTTGCCGTCGGCATGATGACACCAAACCTGTGCCAGTTCGTCCCAACGCCTTCCCACATCCACACCGCATAAGTGCAGCCGCCACAACAACGCTGAGGCATCGACCAGTTCCAGTGCCACCGGGCTTTGAGCATGACGAACCGCACTATCGTATAAAGCCAAAGCATGATCGGTTTGACCGAGATCGATGTGAAATACCGCCCGGTGCCACCAGTTGTGCACTTTAAAGAAATTGACCTCCTCGCTCCAGTACGGTTCACGGGCGAGCATCCAGCCAATACCGTCTTCGGGCCGTCCTTGCATTTCCATTACATGCGCTACGGCGTGGTGTGCCCAGCAGTCGAACGGTTCCATGACAAGGGCTTTGCGGCCGGTGTCTTCCGCCTGCGGATAGTGCCCATCTTCCTCAAGCCCGAACGCGTACATGCCAAGCAACACGGAATAACCGGGAACTTGTTCACTCCAGAAAGGTAACGCCCTGGCGATCCGCTCGCGCATGTTGCGCGAGTCGGCACAATAGAAATCCAGCAGGTGGCCCGCCTGCAATCCCAATAAATCAAGGGGAAAGCGCATATTGTGCAGATTGAGCATGCGCGCTGTCTCATTCCAGCGGCCTGCCGACAAGACTTGCGCCGCGTGGAGCAAAGAACGCTCCCGATCATTCATTTTCAGTTCACGCACCCTGGACAAGTCACGCCATGCCTGCTCAATGGCCACTGGCTCGGATGATAGCGCCAACATAAAACCCTTGGCGATATGCGCCATGGGAAAATCCGGGGATGTTTCCAACGCATTGTCGAGCAACGCTATGGGGTCACCGCGGTACAAATTAAAAGCCGTCACCGCCTGTTGATAAGCCTCCAGCGACTTACTGCTGGCGTTGGTTACTTCGTTGCCTTGTAAATCGCTGTTCATCATTGCCCCCGGGGCTGATTTGGCTATGCGAATTATTCTAAGATAAAAAGCCACACCACTTTGTAACCGGTAAAGGTCATTCATGAATGTGCTTGTCATTTTGGGGCATCCCCGCCTCAACAGTCTTTGCGGCGAACTGGCTGACGCTTATGTCGAAGGCGCCCGCACGGCAGGCGCCGCAGTGCGCAGGCTCGATCTGGCCTCACTGAATTTCGATCTCAACGTTCGCCCTGTTTCGCCCAATGAACAACATTTCGAAGACGATATAGTCAGGGCTCGAGAACTGATAAGCTGGGCTGAGCATCTGGTATTCGTCTATCCGACCTGGTGGGGTACCACGCCCGCGCTGCTCAAGGGGTTTCTGGACCGGGTCCTAACACCCGGCTTTGCGTTCAACACCTGCGAAGGGGGAATCGGCTATCAAGGCTTGCTTAACGGGCGATCGGCGCAACTGATTACCACCATGGATACGCCCCCTTTCATCTACCGTTTGCTCTATCGGCAACCCGGCAAGAACGCGATGGCCAGGGCAACGCTGGGTTTTTGTGGTGTACGCCCGGTACGTTTCATGGCCTGCGGCTCGGTCAAGGATGCCAGTTGGGAAGAACGGCAGAAATGGCTGGTAAGCGCTCGCTGCAAGGGGCGCGAACTAGAGCATGGTCGCATCACCCCGCCGGAAAAGCTTCGACATAAAGCCGGCGCCTGGCTTAAAGCCATCCGGTTGCAGTTCTACCCAATGACTTGGCTGGCATACACCGCCGGCGCGCTGGCCGCCTCGCCAGTCGAGGGCGTATTCGACAACCGACTGTTCTGGATTGGTTATCTCTGTCTTTTCTTGTTGGAGGTTTCCACCGTGCTGATTAACGAAATCGTGGACCTGCCCAGCGATAAAAAAAATCGATTTTTCAGCACTTTCACCGGGGGCTCGCGGGTACTGGTGGAGGGATTGCTGAGTTTGCGCGAACTAAGAATGGGCATCATCATCGCGCTAATTGGTTCCCTTGCCGCTTCGGCATGGCTGTTGATACTGGCACCCGCCAACGCATACGTAATGGCATTGGTTTTAAGCGCGCTGGCGGTCCTGGCCGTAGGTTATACCGCCCCACCCTTTAAACTCTGCTATCGCGGCCTGGGAGAACTTGACGTGGCAATCACGCATAGCGTGGGTGTAATTCTATGTGGTTACGTGTTCCTGGGTGGTGCGTGGAACGACACAACGCCATGGTTACTGGCGCCCCCCCTATTACTGGCCATCATGCCATCTATTACGCTTTCCGGTATTCCAGACCTGGAGGCAGATGCAGCCGCCGGAAAACGAACCCTGGCTGTCCGCCTGGGCTCGCGCGGCGCGCTGATATTGGCCATGGCTTTTACACTGGTAGCGTGCAGCACCGCACTGGCCTGGCAACAAATGAATCTGGTGCAAGACGCCTTCGCGGGCATTGCCTACGTCGTCATCCCGCATGCGGTGCTGATGTCATGGCTACTGTTCAAGCGCTTGAAAACGAAGGAAACGTCCGGCCGCATTGATAGACTCATGGTAGTGTCACTGATCTATGTCTTATGGTTCGGACTGTTCCCGGTGTTCAGGTTGGCGCCTGCGTATTGAGTAACTGCTGCTCCCACAAATACGCAATACCGCTGCCGGCAGCATGCTCCTTCAGCACCTCAACCAAACCGGTTGCCGTATCTATTCTGGCCCAATCGCGCTGCCATTCTCCAGCCAGCGCCAGCCATGTCATGACGTTCGCGCCAGCGGCAATCATGCGTTGAATCGCGACTTCATGCGCTTCGACAGAAACGCCGCCTGATGCGTCGGTAACGACCGTTACATCCCAGCCTTCGCCCAGCGCTTGAATGACCGGCATTGCAACGCATATTTCTGTCCACAATCCAGCGATAACAAGCTGCGTGCGTCCGGTTGCCTTTACCGCATCAACCACCGTCTGATCCTCCCAAGTGTTGATCAATGTCCGATCAATGACTGCCTGACCAGGAAAGACATCGGTAATCTGCGGGAAAATGACACCACCTCGTTCAGCGATCACGCTTGTCAGGACGGTTGGAACATCAAAGACCTTGGCCGTCTTCGCCAGCGCAGTCGCATTGTTCACTGCCATGTGCGGATCATGGCTGTTCAGGTTCGTTAGCTGGTAAGGCTGATGATCGATCAAGACAAGTACAGAATCTTCGGGACGAAGAAGTGAAGTCAGGCCATTACGAAAGGTCATTTTTTGCGTCCTTTTTGAGGTGAGTAGAATTGATTTTCCGGGCAACATACGCCAACGGCGGCGTTACCTGAAGCAGGATTTTGCTATTCCTGTGCTTGATGCGGTAGTGCTACCAAGTCGATAACTGTGTCGCGAAATGAGGAACGTCAGAATGCACTCCTCACTCACGCAGATAGCAGCCCTGTAGAAGCGTTCCACTTTGCGCAACACAGTTCACGGGTGCCTGAAGCTAGCCTAATGAGTAACGTAGTGATATCTTTAGCGGCTATATTCGGTTTTAACTGGCTCGCCTGCCGGCAGCTCAACATTAAAAGGTGACCTCATGGCTGACGCGAGCCTGGGACAGATAATTGGACCTGCTGTCGTCCTGATGGGAGCGGCAGTGGTTGCCGTTCCTTTGTTCCGACGCCTCGGGCTTGGATCGGTTCTGGGCTATTTTGCCGCCGGCCTGCTGGTGGGCCCATCGGTTCTGGGCGTATTTACCGATGCCCAGTCGATCCTGCATTTTTCAGAACTGGGCGTAGTCATGTTCCTGTTCGTCATCGGGCTGGAATTGCGCCCGACCAAGCTATGGGCGATGCGAGGACAAATATTCGGGCTGGGCCTTGTTCAGGTCGCTGCTGCAATCATTGCCCTTGCTCTAACCGGCATATTCATCTTCGGCTTTACGGCACCCGTTGCATTCATCGCCGGCGCAGGCTTTGTCCTTTCTTCAACCGCCGTCATCATGTCGGTGTTGCAAGACCGGGGAGAGATTTCCAGCGCCGAGGGTCAGAGGTCAGTTGCAATTCTTTTGTTCGAAGACCTGATGATCGTACCGCTTTTGGCAGTGGTGGCTTTCCTGTCACCACTGTCAGATGGGCAAGCCCGATGGGCTGACATTCTGCTGGCGCTTTCTGCGCTGCTGGTGTTGCTGATCGTTTCCCGCTGGGCACTGAACCCGTTCTTTGCCCTGCTGGCGCGAACAAGAACTCGCGAGGTATTAACGGCTGGCGCCCTGCTGGTGGTTCTTGGCGCCGCATTGCTCATGGACTTTGCCGGTCTTTCAATGGCAATGGGCACGTTTCTTGCCGGGGTCATGCTGTCGAACTCAAGCTACCGGCACCAGATCGAGAGCGACATCGAACCATTCCGAGGCCTGTTCATGGGCCTGTTCTTCCTGGCCGTTGGCATGTCGTTGAATTTGTCCATCGTTGCACAGGAATGGCGACTTCTGCTGCTCATGCTGGTCGCGTTCACAATCGCAAAAGGCGCCGTGGTCTATGCCGTTGCCCGTATATTCGGCAGTGCCGGGCATCAGGCATTACACCGAACATCCATGTTCCTGCAGGGGGGAGAATTCGCGTTCGTGCTCTATGCCGCAGCAACATCGGGCGGCGTGATCAATGCGCGGGAAAATGTCCTGTTTGCGACCGTCGTCATCTTGTCCATGGCCATGACGCCACTGCTCATGATGGTGGCCGACCGTTTTCTGCGCACCGAAACGTCGATGGACGGCGTCGATATAGCCTGCAAACTGGAAGGTCGCATACTCGTTATCGGCTTTGGCCGTTTCGGTCAGATCGCTTCACAGATACTGCTGTCCCGCGGCGTGAATATTTCCGTGATCGACAAAGACCCCGATCGGATCCGCGATGCAGGCCGATACGGATTCAAAGTGTTTTTCGGCGACGGTACGCGGCTGGACACTCTGCACCACTCGGGCGCAGATCAAGCCAATGCCATCATGATTTGCATCGACGACTCAAAAGCAGCAATGCGAATCGTGGAACTGGCCCAGCACGAGTTTCCCCAGGCCAAACTTCTGGTGCGAAGCTATGACCGTGGGCACGCAATTGAACTGATTCGCGCCGGCGTGGAATATCAGATTCGAGAAACGGTTGAGTCTGCCTATTTAATGGGAGCACAAGCCTTGAGGGCGTTGAATTATGCCGAGGTTGACATTGAAGAAGCGGCCGAGGACATTCGCCGCAGAGACACCCAGCGCCTGTCCGAACAAGTCCAGGGCGACCACATGTCCGGCCGCGATCAACTGCATTTCCAGCCTGTTCCGGAACCACTAAGCAAACCGCCCGCACCCAAATAACGGTTTTGAAGTCCCCCAGCGGGCTGGCGCTTGCAAAGGCCGGCGCTGGTGCCGCCGCAACAATATAGTTTGGTATCGCCTGCCCGCGGTCATCTGTCCAGCCAATCGCTATTGCCTGGCCTCAGCTTTGTTCACAAAATGATGCGTCGAACGCGCCTTCGGGTGGATGAACTGGTGCCCTTCGGGCATGTTGTGCGACTTAATGTGAACCAAATCCACATTCAGTTTCTTACCTTTCTTGTCATGTAGGGCATAAACCACAAACGGAATCGCAACGACAACCAGGAAACTCACCACCAATAACCCCAGGTAGACGTCGTGACTTGCACCCCCAGGCAAAGAGCTCGGCGGAACAAACGAGACGAAGAAAGCAAGCAACGAAATAACGAATCCAGACCCTGCCAGCAACACCTTGAACATATTGCCCCCTGGAACGTGAAACGCCCGCTTTTTTTCTGGTTGCTTGAGAATCAGGCAGATGTATCCAAGAAACAACATGAAATACGAGCACAGGTAGATTAAAACAGTGAGCGTTAATGCAATCATGAACGACATATTGCTGCCACCGCCGGTATTGGTCAGGACGATCAGGGCCACTGTCGTGATACACAGCTGAAAAATCACCAAATTGACCGGCACATTGTTCTTGTTCACCTTGGCCATACTGTGCGGCAGAATGCCTTTCTGGGCCGTCACGAACATACCGCGTGAAGGGCCAACGATCCAGGCAGCAATCTCGGCCAATACACCCAATACCAGCAAGGCCGCAATAATGCGTACGGTCCATTCCAATCCAGAGCCAAAATGCTTGACCAATACCTCGAAAGTTTGCACTACGCCCGCAGAAAGATTGATTTCATCAAGCGGAATGACGGCCGCCACCGACAAGCCCCCAATCGAACTCAGGCAGATCGCAGCAACCATTAGCAAGACAATCGCAATAGGATAGTCACGCCCAGGGCTCTTCATTTCATTAACGTGGGTTGCCGATGCTTCAACCCCCATGTAGCTAAGAATGAAAGCAACAAAAACAACCAGCGTGCCAATCTGTGTGAAATCGGGAAAGAAGGTTGCGGCGCTCATTTCAACAGCTAAAGGCGCACCGCTTAGCAGATAGGAAATGGCCAGAATCACCAGGATAATAGCGGGCAACAGAATTCCCAGGAAAAATCCCGCCTTTGCAATCTGTGCCGTGTGCCTGGTACCGCCGAACTGGGTCAGCGCCAGACCCCAAAGAATCACCAGGCCTGCAATGGTTTTAACAACCGGGTCATTATCCAGAGCCGGCCAGGCCAGAATGTAAGACAACGCGCCAAGCACAAAATAAATCATCGGTATGAAACCGATGGCAATTTGCAGGTAACCAAACGAGATGGCCGCAAACCCCCACCGCTCACCCAGGGTATTGCTAACCCACGCAAATACCCCGCCCCCTTCCCATCCTTCGACTGTCGCCATTTCGGCGGCGCACAAGCCAACCGGAATAAACCACAGCAACCCGCCCAGCAGCAGGAAAAACACCAGGCTGAACCCAGATGTTGCAAAGGTTGGGTATTCATACACCGCCATGACCATGGAGGCGGTAATTGCAAAAAAACCCAGCAAGCTCAGTTGCTTGGCTGAATGGGCAGGCGCTTGTGCCATATCTTTCCCCGAAAAAAGACAAACACGCTTAAGCGGGCTGGGTTACACACCCCATGAAAATCAGTGGCTGTAGCCACCCCCTTCCTCTTCCGAAAGAGGACGCGATACCGGGTGTTTCTGGAAGTAATCCAGTGCGCGCCGAATGTCCTCCAGCAACAACGAGGCCAGGTCCATACTGACCCCGTGACGCACAAGAATACGTTGCACGACCAAGTCTTCCCGGTTAGCCGGCATTGAATAGGCAGGCACCTGCCAACCGCGGCTGCGCAGCCGATCGGCCAGATCGTAAAGCGTGTATCCCTGGGCTGCCACGCCGTCCTTAAGTTTCCATGCCAGCGCCGGGATGCCTTTTTGGCTGTCTCCGTCAAATAGAATTTCGAACGGGCCCATCTTGCCGATCTCGGACGAAAGATACCGGGCAGTGGCATAGCACGCGTTGTGCACGCCGGCGTAACCTTCCCGGCCCAGACGCAGGAAGTTGTAATACTGGGCAATCACCTGCCCGCCCGGCCGGGAAAAGTTCAGGGCAAACGTGGGCATGTTGCCGCCCAGATAATTAACATTGAAGATCAGGTCTTCCGGCAGGTCTTTGGTTTCACGCCAGATCACCCAACCGGCCCCCAGCGGCGCCAGGCCGAATTTGTGGCCCGAGGTGTTAATGGACTTGACTCGTGGCAAACGAAAATCCCATTCAATGTCCGGCGCGCAAAATGGCGCAAGGAAAGCGCCGCTGGCACCATCAACGTGAATCGGGATATCCAGGCCCGTATCGGCCTGCAATTTGTCCAGCGCATCGTGCACGGCCTTAACCGGCTCGTACTGGCAAGTGAACGTGACGCCCAGCGTGGGCACCACGCCAATCGTATTCTCGTCAACACGCTTGATCACTTCTTCAGGACTCATGATCAAACGATCACCTTCCAGCGGAATCTCGCGCAATTCAACATCAAAATAACGGGCAAACTTGTGCCAGCAAATTTGCACCGGACCACATATCAGGTTGGGACGATCAGTGGGCTTGCCGGCCGCCTTGCGCTTGTTGCGCCACTGCCATTTCAAGGCCAGGCCGCCAAGCATTGCCGCTTCAGACGACCCGATGGTTGAACAACCCAGGGTGGTCTCGGCCTCGGGCGAATTCCACAAATCGGCCAGCATCGCCACGCAGCGCTTCTCAATCTCGGCCGTCTGGGGATACTCGTCTTTGTCGATCATATTCTTGTCGATCGACAAAGACATCAGGTCGCGAACCTCATCATCAACCCAGGTCTGGCAAAACGTAGCCAGGTTCTGTCGGGAGTTGCCGTCAAGCATGAGCTCGTCGCGCACGGCATTGAATACGTTGCGGGGATTTTCCTCGCGTTCGGGGAAGCGTGTCTTGGGCAGGCTCTGGGCCAGTTCCTGAGACGCATAAATGTCGTGAAACTCTGATGTGCTGCGGCTACCGGTTGGTTTATTCATGCAGTTATCCTTGTTATCGTGAAGACGAGTTGCGGTCACTTCAAACCCTGAATGGTTAAGGTTTACCAGATACTTTTTAGCCTCATCATACTCACCAATGAGATCATTATGAACAGGGCCAAAACTTATTCAAGCAAAAAATACCACGTGTTGCACTGACCGGTTGAATGCGTCGCTGCCGGCAATGGGTGATTACCACCGCAACGTGTGATAGATTGTTTGTATTGAAACCGCGCGCAGCGATCAGCGACGATGGCAACCAGCACTGTTTTACGCCTGCTGATTTTATCTTGCATCAAAACTCCGGGAAAAACATGGGCATTACCACCATCATTATTCTTGTCATACTGGCCATCGTGGCCATCTATGTCATCGGCATCTATAACCGACTCACGACTCTGAGAAACCGTTACAAAAACAGCTTTGCGCAAATTGAAGTGCAATTGAAGCGCCGCTACGACCTGATCCCCAACCTGGTGGAAACGGCCAAAGGTTATTTGGCTCATGAACGAGAAACACTCGAGGCCGTGGTCGCCGCGCGTGATACGGCGGCCAAGGGCCTGCAGGCGGCCGCCGCCGAGCCCGGCAATGCCGCTGCCATGGGGCAGTTGGCCGGTGCGGAAGGCGCCCTAGGCAACGCCATGGGTCGTCTTAATGTGGTAATGGAAGCCTACCCCGACCTGAAAGCTTCGCAAAACATGCAGCAGTTATCAGAAGAGCTCACCAGCACCGAGAACAAGGTGGCCTTTGCCCGCCAGGCATTCAATGACACGGTAATGGCCTACAACACCTATAAACAAAGCTTTCCGCCTGTCGTGGTGGCAGGCGCCTTTGGACACGCCGCAGACGCCGCCCTGCTCGAGTTCGAAGATAGCGAAGAAATACAAGCTGCGCCACAGGTCTCGTTTTAAACGAACGCGCCATGAACTTTTTCGAACAGCAAGAGCGTGCCAAGCGTAATACCAGCAAGCTGGTCGTGCTGATGTGCCTGGCAGTCATTAGTCTTGTCGCAATTTCGTCCGTGGCCGTCGCTGCGATTCTAGCCTTGCTTGGTCAGCGTGATCCGAACGCTCCCGTTACAGCAGGCGCCTGGTTTACGCAAATGACGACGCTACTCGACTGGCATCTGGTTGGCACCATATCAATGCTGGTCATCGGTGTGGTGGCAGCCGGGAGCCTTTTCAAACACTTCCAACTGCGCAGTGGCGGCAAGGCGGTCGCCGAATCCCTTAATGGCCGACCCATCGACCCAGGCACGTCCGACCTTGAAGAACAGAAAATTCTTAACGTTGTAGAAGAAATGGCGATCGCATCGGGCATCTCTGTTCCGCCCGTGTATGTAATGGAAGATGAAAGCATCAACGCGTTTGCGGCAGGCCACACGCCGCAAGATGCAATCATCGGTGTTACCAGGGGCTGCATCCGGTTACTTAGCCGCGACGAACTGCAAGGGGTGGTGGCCCATGAGTTCAGCCACATTTTTCATGGCGACATGAGATTGAACACCAAATTGGTGGCGACACTGAACGGCATTTTGCTTATTGGCCTAATCGGCTATATTTTGCTGCGCAGCGCCCCGTTCCGGCGCGGCAACTCCAAGGACAATTCAGCACTGATCATGCTGGGTATCGGCATTGTGCTGATCATTGTTGGTTTCGCCGGAACATTTTTCGGTAATCTGATCAAATCTGCCGTCAGCCGGCAACGCGAGTTCCTGGCCGATGCGTCATCCGTGCAATTTACCAGGAATCCCGCGGGTATCGCTAATGCTCTCAAGAAAATCGGCGGCAACCAAGCAGGCTCGCAGGTCCAGGCTGCGAACGTGTCCGAGTACAGTCATATGTTCTTCAGTCGCGCTGTTGGCAGCTCATTCAGCACGCTTATGGCCACGCACCCACCGCTAGAGCAGCGCATCCGCCGCGTGCAACCCGCTTGGGACGGCAGCTTCATGTCTGCGCAAGCAGAGAACGACACTGAGCCAACAAGATCCGACATTGACCGCTCAAGCGCTACGCTGGGCGTGCTGCATGCAGCAGTTACAGGTACGCTTACGGGCGCCCAGCCACCCACACAGACAACGCAACTGCCGGCAAACGCATCACAGGAGGCCATCGAAGCCATCGGCCAACCGAGCGCCAGACATGTCGCCTATGCGCAGCAAACCATCGCGGCGCTTGATCCCGAATTGCGCGAGGCCGCCCACGATATTTACGCCGCACGGGCGCTGATCTATGGCTTGCTGCTCAGCACATCCGACCCCGTACGCTCTCGCCAGCTGGCCGCGCTGGAACGAACAGCCGAACCCGACGCGTATCGATACATGAACAAGTTGGCGGCCAAACTCACCGCATTGGACCCACGCTTCCGCCTGCCGTTGGTGGCGCTTGCCCTGCCTGCGCTCAAACAGTTGTCTAGTGCGCAATACATGACATTCAAAGGATGCCTTGGCGAACTTATCATGGCCGACAAGCAGATCAGTCTGATGGAGTGGGCACTGTACCGTATTGTGGTTCATAACATCGAGCCACCCCCTCACCATCCAAACAGAGTATCGCTTGGCAACTTGCGCGACGAATGCCAGGTTCTGTTATCGGCGCTCGTGCATGCCGGCCATATGGACGACGGTCAGGCGCATACTGCCTTTGCCGCTGCCGCGTCCGGCCTGCCATTCCAAGGGCTGGAACTGCTGCCTCGCGATGCCGTGTCGCCAGCGGCTCTGGAACCTGCTGTCATTCATTTATGCAACGTGGCACCATCAGACAAACAGCCGCTTATACAGGCGCTGGCGCGCGCCGTCGAATACGACGGGGTCGTCACGATTACCGAAGCGGAGCTGCTGCGGGCCATCGCCGACTCCCTGAACTGCCCATTGCCACCGCTGCTTGCCGACGCAGACCTTACGCGATAATGCGATAGGTGGATTGCACGAGTCCCGAGGGAAAGCTTCGACTGGATACCAATGCCAGATCAATGTCTTGCGGCAATTCGCCGAACAAAGGCCGTCCGGAGCCGATCAGCACGGGTACGCTGGTGATTACCATATCGTCGATCAGCCCATCCCTTAGGAATGATTGCACCAGCCGCCCGCCATCAACATAGACCCGCCGCACATTTTCCTTTGCGAGTTCGGCCATCGTGAGTTTGGGAGAACTGCTGGAAAAACGAACCTTGCCTTTCAGCATGTCGGGCACGGGCGTATTGGCTAGTTGTTCTGAAAGCACCAGCACCGGTTTATCGTATGGCCACGCGCCTAGGGTCAAAACCTTCTCATAGCTGCCTCGACCCATGACGATCATGTCTTTGTCGGCGATGAAGTCTGTATAACCGTGATCTTCTGTTGGATCATCGCGCTCCAATAGCCAATTGATGTCACCATCTTGCCGTGCGATAAAGCCATCCAGGCTGATGGCAATAAAAACATGTGCGGTGGTCATGCGCGTCCTTATTTGCCGAATATGACATGAGGTTGAAATCGTATCATTTGGCGAGCCATTGATATCGGTGCTGGGCGTTGTGAAATTTGAGCGGCATAGCGAGGGTCAAAAATGAAAAAGCCCGCATTTAGGCGGGCTTATCGGCTTTCGATGCAGTTAGCTGGACCGTTCCAGACGTGGAATCACTCCCACTCAATCGTCGCAGGCGGCTTACTCGACACATCATAAGTCACCCGGTTAATCCCGCGTACCTCATTAATAATGCGGCTGGACACTTTCTTCAGCAACGAATAAGGCAGTTCCGCCCAGTCAGCCGTCATGAAGTCCGACGTTTGTACCGCGCGCAGCGCAACAACGTAGTCGTACGTGCGGCCGTCGCCCATGACCCCCACCGATTTCACCGGCAGGAAAACGGCAAAGGCTTGCGAGGTTAAGTCGTACCAGTTCTTGCCGCTGTTAGTGTCTTCGGCCTTGCGCAGTTCTTCAATGAAAATCGCATCGGCGCGGCGCAACAAATCGGCATATTCCTTGCGCACTTCACCCAGAATGCGTACACCCAGGCCGGGGCCGGGGAATGGGTGGCGGTAAACCATGGCCGGGGGCAAACCCAGTGCCACTCCCAGCTTGCGAACCTCGTCTTTGAATAGTTCGCGCAAGGGTTCCAGCAATTTCAGGTTCAGGGTTTCCGGCAACCCGCCCACATTGTGGTGCGACTTAATGGCCACCGCTTTACCGGTTTTGGCACCCGCCGACTCAATCACGTCGGGGTAGATGGTGCCCTGGGCCAGCCAGCGGGCATTCTTCAGGCGCGAGGCTTCTTCCTGGAACACTTCCACGAACTCGCCACCAATAATCTTGCGCTTGGCTTCCGGGTCGGAAACCCCGGCCAGCTTGCCCATGAACTGGTCGGTGGCATCCACGTGAATAATCTTCATGCCGAAATGATCACCAAAGGTTTGCATGACCTGCTCGCCTTCGTTCAGGCGCAACAAACCGTGGTCAACGAACACGCAGGTTAGTTGGTCGCCAATGGCTTTGTGAATCAGGGCGGCCGCAACCGAGGAATCCACCCCGCCCGACAGCCCCAGAATGACTTCGTCGTTGCCCACCTGTTCACGAATCGCCTTAACCGCTTCTTCAACGTAGTCGGGCATGTTCCAGTCGCCCTCACAGACGCATATTTCCCGCACGAAACGCGACAGCATGGCGGTGCCTTGCTGCGTATGCGTGACTTCAGGGTGGAACTGAACTCCGTAGAACCCTTTTTCCTCATTGGCCATTCCGGCAATGGGGCAGGAATCGGTTGACGCCATCAATTTAAAGCCGGGTGGCAACTCTGTTACCTTGTCACCGTGGCTCATCCACACGTGCAGCATGCCATGGCCTTCGGGCGTGGTGAAGTCCTGAATGCCTTCAAGCAGGCGTGTATGGCCGCGTGCGCGCACTTCCGCATAGCCGAATTCGCGATGATCCGACCATGCCACCTTGCCGCCCATTTGCATGGCCATGGCTTGCATGCCATAGCAAATGCCCAGCACCGGCACATCGGCTTCAAACACGGCCGGCGGCACTTTCAGAGATTCTTCATGGTAGGCCGAGGCATGGCTGCCCGACAAAATAATGCCCTTCAGATTCGTATACGACTGAATGAAGTCGTTGTCGACATCGCCGGGATGAATTTCACAATAAACGCCGGCTTCACGCACTCTGCGCGCGATCAACTGGGTTACCTGGGAGCCATAATCAAGAATAAGAATACGCTGGTGCATAATTGGGCAAGACGGTTAGAAGTAAAACGGTGTCATGCGACACCGTGGAATAAAGAGTGCAGGTAACCCATACAACACTGATCTTATGAATCAGCGCGGTAGTTGGGGGCTTCCTTGGTAATTTGCACGTCGTGCACGTGCGACTCGCGAAAGCCCGCCGCTGTAATTTGAACGAACTCGGCTTTCTGGTGCATGTCGTCAATGGATGCGCATCCGCAATAACCCATCGATGCACGCACGCCGCCCACCAGTTGGTAAATAATGGCAATGACGCTGCCTTTGTACGCCACGCGCCCTTCAATACCTTCAGGCACGAGTTTGTCGGCATTATTGGCCGGGTCCTGGAAATAGCGATCGGCCGAACCCTGTGCCATGGCACCCAGGCTGCCCATGCCGCGATACGCTTTGTAAGAGCGCCCCTGATACAGTACGACCTCACCGGGCGATTCTTCCGTACCCGCAAACATGGAACCCATCATGCAGGTGGAAGCGCCGGCCGCCAGCGCTTTGGAAACGTCGCCCGAAAAGCGCACGCCGCCGTCTGCAATAAGCGGGATACCGGTGTCTTTCAGCGCTTCGGCCACATCGGCAATGGCGGTAATTTGCGGTACACCGACACCGGCAACAATACGCGTGGTGCAAATGGAACCGGGGCCAATGCCCACTTTCACGCCGTCCGCGCCTGCCTCGGCCAGATCGCGTGCCGCTTGCGCCGTTGCAATATTGCCACCAATAACTTGCACTTTGGGGTATGTTTGCTTAACCCAGCGAACGCGCTCAAGCACGCCGTCGGAATGGCCGTGCGCGGTATCCACCACAAGCACGTCGACCCCAGCCTTTACGAGCTTTTCAACCCGCTCCTCGGTGCCGTCGCCAACGCCAACGGCTGCGCCCACGCGCAACTGGCCCTGGCTGTCTTTGCAGGCGCTGGGGTGCTCAGTATTCTTGACGATGTCTTTAACGGTTGCCAGCCCGGTCAATTCGAACTGGTCGTTCACAATCAGCACGCGCTCAAGACGATGCCTGTGCATGAGTGCCTGGGCTTCATCCAGCGTGGCGCCCTCTTTCATGGTAATCAGCCGGTCTTGCGGCGTCATGATGTCGCGCAGCGGCACGTCGAGCCGATCTTCGAAGCGAAGGTCTCGGTTCGTGACGATGCCCACCACTTTGCCGCCTTCCACCACAGGCAGGCCGGAAATGCCATGCCGACGCTGCAGCTCAACGGCATCACGCACTTTCATGTTGGGTGTAACCGTAACCGGATCGATCACAATGCCGAACTCGTGGCGCTTGACGCGCGCCACTTCGTGGGCCTGTTCGTCGGCGGTGAGGTTCTTGTGAATAATGCCAATTCCGCCTTCTTGCGCCATGGCAATGGCCAGGCGCGCTTCAGTTACCGTATCCATGGCAGCCGAAACCAGCGGAATATTCAAGCTGATATCGCGGGTAAGACGCGTGGCAAGGGAAGTATCACGGGGGAGAACTTGGGAGTAAGCCGGCACCAACAACACATCGTCGAAGGTGAGCGCTTTTTTGATAAGACGCATTCAATAACTCCGTACACAAAGCAAAATTATACGACGCATGGCTAACCCGAACAAAACGGCCCTAGCCTAAACGCACACGCGCGTTGCGAAACAGGCGCAGCCAGGGAGTAAATTCACCCCCTGTGTCCTGATTTCCCCAGCGCGCGGGCGCCCACGACATCATGACATTGCGGGTGACCCGCTCCGGATGCGGCATCATGATCGTGAAACGGCCGTCTTCAGTGGTAACGCCGGCGACACCGCCGGGGCTGCCATTGGGGTTATACGGATAGGTATCGGTGGCAATGCCCTGGTTGTCGACATAACGCATGGCCACGTTCACGTCTTGAATACTGCCCTGACGCTCGAAGTTGGCGAACCCTTCGCCGTGCGCCACCGCAATCGGGGCTTGCAAGCCCGCCATGCCCTGCAGGAACAGCGAGGGCGATTCGGGAATGTCCACCATCGTTAAACGGGCCTCGTACTTTTCCGACTGGTTACGGGTGAAGCGCGGCCAGTTTTCGGCGCCTGGAATCATATCGGCCAGGGCCGCCATCATTTGGCAACCATTGCATACGCCCAGCCCGAAGGTGTCTTCACGCTCGAAGAAACGTGTGAATTGCTCGGCCAGATTGTCGTTGAAACGAATGGTGCGCGCCCACCCTTCCCCGGCGCCCAGCACGTCGCCGTAGCTGAAGCCACCCACGGCCACCAGGCCGCTGAAATCGGCCAGGTCGGTACGCCCGGCCAGCAGGTCGGTCATGTGAACATCGTGTGTTTCAAACCCGGCCTTGTCAAATGCCCAGGCCATCTCGATATGGCTGTTGCAGCCTTGCTCACGCAAAATGGCCATGGACGGCCGCGCGCCTTTGGCGATGTACGGTGCCGCCACGTCTTCCTGCGGGTTAAACGCCACCGTTGGCTGAAAGCCCGGGTCTTCCCGATTCTGCCAGACATCGTATTCCGCCTGGGCGCATTCAGGGTGATCGCGCCGGTTCATGATGCGGCGGCTAACTTCGCTCCACTGCTGTGCCAGGTCGCGCCATCCTTTTTGATAGATGGATTTACCGTCGCGGAAAATCTGAATTTCATCGTCCTGGTTCAAGCTGCCAATAACGTGGCTATGGGGCGACAAGCCCTTTTCGCGCAATTTCTGCAAAACCGCATTGCGCTGGGCCATCGGCACCTGGATAACGGCACCGGCCTCTTCGTTGAACAAGGCTTTCAGGGTAATTTCGTCGCGCTGCACGGCCACCTGTTCGGGCCGAATTTTGTAATCGCCCCAGTCGGCTGCATAGGGGTCAATCGTGAGCATGTCCAGATTCAACGACACGCCGGTGTGGCCGGCAAACGCCATTTCACAAATCGTGGCCCACAAGCCGCCGTCTGAGCGGTCGTGATAGGCCAGAATGTGGTTATCGTCGGCCAGCGAACGAACGGCCTCGAAGAACGCACGCATCATGGGTGCATCGTCGATGTCCGGTACGCAATCGCCTACCTGGTTGAACGCCTGCGCCAACACCGAGCCGCCCATGCGTTGCTGGCTTTTACCCAGGTCGATCAGAATCAATACGGTGTCGCCGGCATCGGTTCTTAGCTGCGGTGTCAGGCTGCGACGCACGTCGGCAACGGGCGCAAACGCCGTGACGATCAGCGAGACCGGCGCCATCACTTCGCGCTCCTGACCGCCCTCGGTCCAGGAAGTGCGCATCGACAGGGAATCTTTACCGACGGGAATGGATAAATCCAGGGCCTGGCACCATTCGCTGACGGCTGATACGGTATCGTAGAGCGCCGCATCCTGGCCTTTGGCACCGCACGCGGCCATCCAGTTGGCCGACAATTTAATGTCGGTTAACGCGCGCACATCGGCCGCGACCAGATTGGTTAGCGCTTCGGCCACCGCCATGCGCCCTGAAGCCGGCGCGTTTATAACAGCAATCGGCGTGCGCTCGCCCATAGACATGGCCTCGCCACGCGTACTTTCAAAATCGCTTAACGTAACCGCACAATCGGCAACCGGCACCTGCCAGGGCCCGACCATTTGGTCGCGGCTGCTAAGACCGCCCACGGTGCGGTCACCAATCGTGATCAAGAACGTTTTATTGGCCACCGTTGGGTGACGCAGAACACGTTGCGTTGCCTCTTCAAGCGTAATCAGGGGTAGGTCCACAGCCAGGGTTTGAACAGGCTCGCGCTGTACATCGCGCGTCATGCGGGGTGGTTTGCCCAGGATAACGTCAATGGGAACATCAACCGGACGCGTTGAGCCGCTCTCTTGCAGGCGCGGTGACTCATCCGCTGCGGCCCCGGTTTCGAAGCCGGGCAACCCTTCACCCAGCGTCACTTTCAACTGGCGCGCTTCAGTGGCCACACCCACAACGGCATAGGGGCAGCGCTCGCGCTTTGCCAGCGCGTCGAAGCGGTTTAGGTCTTGCGGCGCAATGGCCAGCACGTAACGCTCTTGTGCTTCGTTACTCCAGATTTCCGCCGCCGACAGGCCGCTTTCTTCCAAATGCACCTGCGTTAAATCAAACACGGCGCCGCGCCCGGCGTCATTGACCAGTTCGGGGAAAGCATTCGACAGCCCACCTGCGCCTACATCGTGAATCGCGATAATAGGGTTGGTCTCACCCAACTGCCAGCAGCGGTCAATCACTTCTTGTGCGCGCCGCTCAATTTCGGGGTTGCCCCGCTGAACGGAATCGAAATCCAGTTCGGCCGTGTTCGACCCCACGCCCATGCTCGACGCGGCACTGCCGCCCATGCCGATGCGCATGCCCGGACCACCCAGTTGAACCAGCAAGGCACCGGGAGGAATGGGGTCTTTGTGAGTAAGGCGATCGTCGATACAACCCAAGCCACCGGCAATCATAATAGGCTTGTGATAGCCCCAACGGATGTCGCCGGCAGTTTGCTCGTAGCTGCGGAAATAACCCAGCAGATTCGGGCGGCCGAACTCATTGTTGAATGCGGCGCCGCCCAAGGGGCCTTCAACCATGATGTCCAGCGCACTGGCAATGCGCTCGGGCCGGCCATGGGCGTCTTGCTCCCAGGGCTCGGCTGCGTCGTCGAAGTGCAAATGCGAAACGGTAAACCCGGTCAGGCCCGCCTTGGGCTTGGAACCGCGGCCTGTGGCCCCTTCATCGCGAATTTCGCCGCCTGCGCCGGTTGCCGCGCCGGGGAATGGTGCTATCGCCGTGGGATGATTGTGCGTTTCCACCTTCATCAGCGTGTGCACCTTCGCCGAATGATGGCCGTATACCGTTGCCCCGTTAGAAGGCGTGGCATAAAACGGTGTGGCCTGACCACCTTCCATAATGGCGGCGTTATCGGAATACGCCACGACCGTGCCGGCCGGCTGGGCTGCATGCGTGGCACGAATCATGCCGAACAACGTGTTGCCCTGCGATTCGCCGTTAATGACCCACTGGGCATTGAATATTTTATGGCGGCAATGTTCACTGTTTGCCTGGGCAAACATCATTAACTCAACATCGGTCGGGTCGCGCTTCAAATCGGTAAAAGACTGTGCCAGATACGCGATTTCATCATCGGAAAGTGCCAGGCCCAATTCTTTATTGGCCTCTTCCAGCGCCACCCTGCCCTGTTTCAATACCGGCACAAGCGCCATCGGCTTGCCGGGTAACGACGCGAATAAAGCCTGCCCGTCGAACTGAGCATCAACCACGGTTTCGGTCATGCGATCGTGCAAACACGCCGCCACCTGTGCCAATTGCTCTTCCGTAAAGGTCTGCGTGCCCAGCAGGCCCCTGGCGGGCTGGATGACATAGCGAATCCCGCGTTCTATCCGTCGCACGGCGGCCAGGCCGCAATTGTGGGCAATATCAGTGGCCTTGCTGGCCCAGGGCGATACCGTGCCCGGGCGCGGAATAACGCGCAACACCAGCGTGCGTTTATCTTCACTGAACGCCGGTTCCTGCACGCCGTAATCAAGCAACTGCGTTAAGCGCGACTCCCCCGAGGCATCAAGCGGCTGGTCGACCCAGACAAAGTGCTCGTACAGGCCATCGATATTGGCCACAGGCAGCTTCAGGCGGGAAAAGGTTTGCAGCAGGCGTTCGCGACGAAAATCAGACAGAACAGAAGAGCCGAGGAAATGCAGAAAAGAATTCACAGTGAGACGCGCTTGTTCAAGAGGGGAAGAAACGGGCATTTTAACGCGCTTGCCCAACCCCGGCAGCGGGTCGGAAAACCTAGCTTGGGTCGGGATAAATCACGTCAAGAATATCAAGCTCATCGATACCCGACGGCGTACGTAACGTAATCGTGTCGCCTTCGCGCGCCTTGAGCAAGGCGCGTGCAACCGGTGAAATCCAGCTGATCATGCCATTCAGCGGCTCGGCTTCGTCCACCCCGACAATGGTAACGCGCTGTTCGGCACCGGCTTTATCGCAATAGACGACAGTGGCACCGAAAAAAACCTGATCACGATTGGGCTGCAAGGCCGGGTCCACCACCTCGGCCGCCTCCAGCCGCTTGGTCAGGAAACGAATGCGCCGGTCGATTTCGCGCAAGCGCTTTTTCCCGTAGATATAGTCACCGTTTTCAGAGCGATCACCATTGGACGCGGCCCAGGATACAACCTGAACGACATTGGGACGCTCTTCATTCATTAAATGAACCAGTTCGGCGCGCAGGCGCTGGTACCCCTGCGTGGTCATGTAGTTTTTGCTTCCCTGGGGCAAGGCAACCGCCTCGGGTCCAAGGTCGTCGTCATCGTCGTGATCGGACTCTTTAACAAATGCTTTATTCATGGTGGAAGGCACATTAAAAACAACCAGCGGCAAACCCTTTGAGGGTTGACCTGGAAAAAAGGAACGGCCCGGCGTAAACGCAGCGGGGCGGCGGGTGCAATACCCGGCGTTCAGCTCGATAACGGAGTGGGCCCGCCAACACATGGCAACACGTGCCGGCGCCACATTGTGCACGATTTTCAACACCCTGTTATGCCGGTCGAGAAACACCAGGTCGAGCCGATATCGCAACCCAACAGTATGCACCGCCCGGCACCGTGATAACCACAGCGCTTCGTACGATTTGAGTCTACGGCGAAACAGCAACCCCCGCAATCGATCTGTGAAGGAATGTGCCCTGTAAATAACCAGTGTTTCCATAAGAAGCCCCTGCCCTACACCACACCCGCAAACAGCTTGACTGCAATGGGAAAGCCAATCATCAGAAAGGTGCAGGGGAAAATACACACCACCATGGGAAAGAGCATTTTCACGGGCGCCTGCAAAGCCAGTTTTTCTGCACGCAGGAACCGTTCGGCGCGGCGCTGATCGGACTGCGCGCGCAATACGGGTGCCAGATTCATGCCCATCTGCTCGGCCTGCTCCAGCGTTTGCACCCATTGCCCGATTTCCCGCAAACCCGATCGGTGCGCAAGCGCTCGGAGCGCCTCGTTTCGCGGCGTTCCGGTGCGCAGTTCGGCCAGCGCAATCCTTAACAAATCCATTAACGGACCCGAAGGCCCATGTTGCGACGCCTGTTGCAACGCGCCTTGCAGATTCAATCCGGCCTCCACGCAAAGCGTAACCATATCAAGCAAAAAAGGAAAACGCACCAGCATATGACGTTGTCTTTGGGCCGTTAAACGCTTTAAAAGATAACCGGGCACGCAAGCGCCGGCACCTGCAGCCAGTAACGCCGCCACTAACGTTTCCAGCGCGCCAGACAAACCCAGTAACCGCGCCACCACCAGGCCGGTCATTGCTCCCAGACCCAGACCCAATAAGCGATAAGCCACGAATCGTGACGGTGTCCAGGAACCCGAAAGCCCGGCGCGTTGCAGACGCAACGCCAATGTCCTGCGGCCTCGCCATCCCAACAGCTGCTGCCCCAATGGTTCCAGCGCGGCCACCCAAGGTTCCACCCAGCGCAGCATACGTTCAGCCCCAGACCCAGTGGCCTGCGAATACGCGTCGGGTCCGGGCTTTCCTTGAACACTTTGGCTCCACGGGCGAAACAGCCACCATGTTGATAACGCCAGGCTCACGCCGGCAAACAGACAACTTAACCAGAATGTCATACCTGAATCCTGACGATCTTGCGAATAAGAAAAATGCCGCTTATTTCCAGCACGCCTACCAACGTCAAGACGCCCCAACCAAGCGGCGTATGCCACAAAACCTGCATGGCATCGGGTTCCAGCGCGGTTAAAACCAAACCCAGAAACACAGGCAAACCCGCCATCACCCAGGCCTGCATTCGACCCTGCGCAGTCAAGGCATCGATACGACCCAGCAAATGCAAGCGTGCGCGCAAGGTGTGGCCAATTCGCTCCAGTGTTTCAGCCAGATTACCTCCGGTATGCAAGGCAATGATCAGCGCCGATACCAGCAGTTGCGTGCCCTCGCCAGGCATACGTTGCCGCAAACCAGACAGGGCGTGCTCCAGCGATACGCCTACCCGCTGCTCCTTCAAAACCAGACCCAGTTCCTGTGCTATTGGCACAGGCGACTGCGTTACGATCGTTTGCAGTGCCGACTGCAAACCCGCGCCAGCGCGCAACGCGCCCGCCAGACTCAATAAGAGATCCGGCAACTGGCGTTCAAACTGTGCCTGGCGACGTTGTCGCAGCCAACGCATGAGCCCGGGGGGCCAAAACAGTGCAAGTCCGGCCACAATCAAGGCCAGGGCGAAGCTTTGCGCCAAACTATAAGCCACCAACCCAGCGGCGACCGAACTAAACAGGGTTAAAAGCCACAGTTGCACAGGGTCCAGAAATAAAAATACTTCACTTAACTGGACATGCGCCTGATCGGTAAAGCGAGCCCGATAACGCGAATAGGCAAGCTTCAACCCTGTCTGCACCAGCAAGGCCAGGCCTGCAATGGCAATGCCGGCAAAAATAATGGTTAACGTGCCCATGCTACGCACCTTTGCCAGTGAGCCCGCCGGTGCCCTCGCCAGCCAGGCTGCGTGCGTTGAAAACTGTTGGGTCAAGGCCAGTATCATGCTGGTCTTTCGCACTGAAACATTCGGGAATCAAACCACACCCCTGAAACACGGGTGGATCGCCATGGAGAAACTCAAAAAGTGTTTGTGTCTGGATGCGCCCGCTTTCAATGCCGGTTACCTCGACAATGGCCGTAACCAACCGGCGACCCGAGGCCAAACGGGCCTGCTGCACGATAAAGTCAATACTGCCCGCGATATGCTCCCGTACGGCCGCCAATGGCAAATCCATCCCCGCCATCAAGATCATCGTTTCCAGGCGGCCCAGCGCATCCCGCGCACTATTGGCATGCAACGTCGTCAACGACCCTTCATGGCCGGTATTCATGGCGGCGAGCATGTCGAACGCTTCAGCCCCGCGACACTCGCCCACCACAATGCGGTCGGGTCGCATGCGAAGCGCATTGCGCACCAGGTCGCGAATATCGACTTTGCCCCGCCCCTCCAGATTCGCCGGGCGTGCCTCCAGGGTCACCAAATGAGCATGACCCAGCTTCAGCTCGGCCGAATCCTCTATCGTGACGACTCTTTCACCTTCAGGAATGCAGTTCGACAACACATTCAACAGCGTGGTTTTACCCGAGCCGGTCCCGCCGGATACCAGAATATTGCGCCGGCGCACCACGCAGGCCTGAAGAAAGCGGCTCATGGGTTCGCTGAGCGCCCCAACGCGCAAAAGGTCTTCCATGGTCAGGCGACGCGCGGGAAACTTTCGAATTGTCAGGCTGGCGCCCCGCAGCGCAATCGGCGGTATCACAGCGTTCACCCGCGACCCATCTTTCAAACGGGCATCAACCATGGGCGAACTTTCATCGATACGCCGGCCAATCGGCGAAACAATGCGATCAATGACAGCCAGCACCGCCTGCTCACTGCTGAACACAGTGGCATGATGTTGCAGCTTCCCCGATCGTTCTACAAAAATCTCATCGTGACGATTCACCATAATCTCGGTGATACCGGGGTCCGACAGCAGGCTTTCAAGGGGCCCCAAACCAACGGCTTCATTCACAACATCATTTACGAGTTGGGCTCGTTGCGTTAGCGGCACCACGTTGGGTTCGGCGTCGACCAACCGCGCAACAATGGTGCGCGCCTCATCACGCAAGGCGGTATCACTCAACGCGGAAATATCGCGTCGGCGCAAGTCGAGTGCCTCCAGCAACAACCGGTGCAGCTGTTGTCGTTGAGCCAACCACTGGTGCTGCTTTCTTAACGCCGCCGGCTGAACCCCCGGGACCATTGCCATATCTGACAGGTGTTGACGCGCCGATACCAGATCAGGCTCAGGATCAGTGTCTGAATCTGATCCGGGATTTTGGCAATTCAGGTCTTGTCCTGTTCCAGCCTCGTTTGTTTTGGGTGGAGAAATTGAAAGCGCCTTGCGCCCGGGCGCCGCAGCTCCGCTGCGCGTAATACGTTCAATTTCAATCAGGCACGGGCCAATAATGATCTCGTCGCCTTCCTGCAGCGCGGTTTGTGGCCCCACGCGCTTGCCATTGACCACTGTTCCTGCCAGCGAGCCCGAGTCTTCAAGCTGCACCGCATCGCCCTGCCCGACGATGCGGGCATGTTGACGCGCAACTCGCCAGCCTTTCAAACACAGCCCCGAAGCGGCATCACGGCCAATAAGCAACGGCAGGTCGTAATGCACCTTTTGTGTTCGGCCATCTTCATAATGAATCGCAAGTTCAATCTTCATATTGGGAATTCGCCCAGGCAGGTGCAGGACTGTGCTCTTTTTCGGCATCGATCGGCACATTCATGACCGGCGGATCGGGAAATGCCATCTGAACATGAGCCCGCCCTTTTTGAACGCGCTCGCCCAATTGGCCCTGCTCGGCCCCCACCACGTGGGGCGTCACAAAAATAGCCAGTTCGGTCTCACGTTTTTGATATCGGGTTGAACGAAACAACTCGCCCAGAATGGGAATGCTGCCCAAACCCGGTATGGCGTCGACGTTCTCGGACATTTCACGCGACAGAAACCCGGCCAGCACCAATGTCTGGCCGGATCGAACATTAAACTCGGTTGCTGCACGCCGTGTTTTAAGAGAAGGCCCGGTGGGAATTGAAAGCGCCGGGTCGATGGAGCTGACCTCAACCTCGATATTGGAACGAACCACTTCACGACCTTCAATCCGGGGCGTGATGCGCAACGAAACCCCATACGGCTTGAACGCTGTGTTGGTATTGCCATTGGCATCAACCGTTGAATAAGGTACTTCACCTCCGGCCAGAAACTCAGCGGTGGCCCCGCTGCGAGCCAATAATTGAGGCTGGGCCAGCACCACCGCCTCCCCTGTCTGTGCCATGGCTTTTATGCGAGCAGACAACAACGCGTTGGCGCCAAAATAACCGGCGGCCACGGTGGCGGGAAATGGCAGCGCCAATGGATTTTCAGCCGGCCGCATCTCCAACCTTGACGACGCACCTTCCCAGGCAAGACCGGCGCTCAACCCGCCCTGCGACTCGGTTTCCCACCGCACACCCAACTCTCTTAATTGCGACGTAGGCACTTCAACGACTTCCACATCGAGCAGTACCATGCGGTCCCATCCAACCTGGCTGGTGAAATCCACGAGTTGAGGATAGCGCTCTGCCAACTCCGCCAAACGCTGTCGATCGCCATCCGAGAGTTTGTCCCCTTCAACGACCAATTTATCGCCTACCGTTGAAACCTGGGCATTGGGAATTCGATCAAGCACCTGGCGCAGCTCCTGCTGGGTTTGCCGGGCGCCTTCGGGCGCAACGTCAACCTGGTAAGCATGACGCACACCATTGGCCGACCAGATTTGCAAGGCACTTGATCCTTCGTTGCGCGCAAACACAATCACCTCCTTCTCTTCAGTCGTTACCGCATTCAACACATGCCCGTCACCGACGGCTACGCGCGCCACATCGGGCACGGCCAGCACCCGGACCTCTCCAACCTGCAACTCAAGCAGCGTCTCGGCACCCCCGTATGCCGGGCGCATTTGCAAAACGAAGCACAGGACTACACTGGTCAACTTCAAGTACTGCAAGTACATTCAAGGCTCCTGTTCAGGCTCAGTGGACGATGCGTCATTGCTGACCCGCCACGCACTGGTTAAGCCGGGCACATAAGGCAAATCAAACAAACCGCTGGCCTGCGGATTTTTTGGAGGAGAGTTTTTCAAACCGGGTACACCACGTGCCTTGGTGTTCCCGTAAATAACCGGCGCACGTTTGCGTGCAAAGGTGTATGGCGCTGGACGCGCAACGCCCAGCAAACTGGCCAGGTCTCCGCGTACTGCGCGTTGGGAAGCCTGAATGTCGTCCTGGCGCCGAAGCACAGCGGTAATCGTTCCCCCTTGACGGGCGGCAACCAGTTTCACTGCGTCCTCCGGCGACGTGTCCAGCGTCACTGTGGAAAAGCCACCTGATCCCGTCAGGCCAGTATTTCCACCGGTGTATTCGTTCTGCGCAAAATCATTAACCGCCTGCTGAACTTGAGTGCCCGTGGCCAAGACCAAAACGCCTTGCAGCAGCGGAGCGGTGATTCGTCGCCGCTGATAATCAAAAGACACATACAGATCAATCAGATCTCCTGGACTAAGCAGGCCGGAAACGGAGTTGATGACATCAACCGGCAACGTAATAGCCCGACGCCCCTTGCGAAGGTGTGAGGAAAAGGGCGCGTTCGACTGGAAACGCGTATGAGCCTCGAGAACGGGGTCACCCGCCTGCAAGGCGACTCGCAAGACACGCCCGACCAGCACCATATGGGTTTCCGGCGAAACGCTGTCGCTGGAGACAAGATGCGCAGGATAAGAGCGCGTGGCCAAGTGTTCCGATTCGATAATGACACCGGCAGGCAGGGACCGGGCCGCGACCACCCTTTGCACCATCGGTACGGCCGCCTGCTCGGCCAACTGGCGTTCCCGGCTGTTTAAATGTTGCCGCGCGGTTAATGCCGCCAAGACACCAGACGAAATCGCCACGGCCAATATGACCCAGGTGCGAAAGGAGATGGCAGGCCGTCTTATTAAGGCAAGGCGATTGATCATGGCTGCTCCTGTAAAGACGCTTTTCTTAGCCGTGAATAAGCCTGGCTCCAATCGCTCAATATCGATTCCTGGCGCAAAACGGGGGATTTGTCTTGTGCCTCCTGTCTGAACGGCAGAATGGAAAGCGTGCCTTCCACCTTTTCCCCAACCACACTCAAGTGCAAAAGCCAGTGACGCTCATGACGCCAGCCTGACAGCAACACTTGATTGGATGCGAAGAGAATTTGTTCGAGTGGTGAATCGTTTTGGGTGAGTGCTTTCAAAACAGCAGCAAGATCGTTGCCCATGGTTACGCGGCTGAAGTAGAACGGCACACCTTGTACCAGCATGCTTTCGACAGGCGACCATTGCGCATCGGGCAACCTGGCCTGTGCGATGAAGCCCGCCAGTTCGGCGCCTGCTGAAGCTGCCGTCAAGGGAGGCAAAGCCCAGCCCACCTGCATCGGCATCAGTATCCCTGCCAGCAAAACAATCAAGCGCCCCTTGAGTGAACGTAAGTTGTACCTCATGGCGTTTCACCCTTTACCGAATGGGGAGCCATGGCTGGGTCGAAGAATGTAGACTGAGGCTGCAAATGTCGGGATGGCACTTCGTGTTGCCACGGCGCTAGCCAGTTGAAGGAGGGTTCCGGGCGCGACCATGGGGCGTCGAGGGGCTGTAACCGGTTAGCTAGTGCTTGCCCGATATTGCGCGATGATTGCTCGGGTTTTGCCCAGGCCAGGTCCGATGCGCCTGCACGCCGAACCACCTGGTCATCGTTGCCGGCATAGCCGGTGTTCACCACGATGAAGGCGCGTCGTTGAATTCGCCCGGGCTGGTTCGCCATGCCGGTTTGCGGCGCGACCGTAACCGCGGCTTCACGCACCCCGGTGTCAGCCAATGACCATTGCGAGCGTAACGTTACAGCCAGATTATCTGTTCCGCCCGGCTGCGCCAGCTCAGGCAGCGGCGTCCCAAGCGCGCCGCTTAACTTAACCGCCTGGTCACCACGCAACCACGAGCGCGCGCGTAAATCGCGCCATTGCTGACCCTTGCCGGAAAAATAAATGTCGGGGGATGTGGCAAATTGAGCACGATTGCCATGTGCTAGGCGCGCCATGTCAAACGCCGCATAACGACTGGCGTTTGTTGCCTGCAATGCCAGGTCCTGCAAGCGAAAAAGCCATCCCGACATCAACCACAAAAGCAATAATGTGGCCATGACCACGACACCTTCAACCAAGGCCTGCCCGGCGCTTGAGCGCAAGCACAAAAAACGGGCGGCAAAAGGGGAACCAAGTATCATTAGAGCCCTCCTTGTGCGGGGCTTTGTCGCGCCAGCCAATAAGGGTTGAACAAGTTGGCTCGCTCGTGCCGGCCATCTCCTCGCGGAACGGGCCGCTCAAAATACGATTCTGCCCCGCTTGCAACGGTGTATTGCAGGTTGCCATAACCAAAGCGCCGAAGTTCGGTTGAAAAGTGAAAAGGAATGGGTTGACCGCCGTTAAGCAACAGCCTCTCATCGGCTTGATCGTCAACCGAGGATTCACGCACATCGAAATAGCTCGCGTAACCACGAGTAGGCCAAACCACCCGTGCGCCGACGGCTCGGGAGTTCGCCATGGGGTTGTCGTGCCCATTCAAAATATCCCAGTTCGTGGCTTGAGCCACCCAACGCCAAAAATCCTGCGAAGCAAAGTTATCGGGGGGATCTACTACATGCGGCGCAGCGAAGCGGCTTTGGCGCCTTGACACCAGCCAGCCCCACCCCATCGCATACTCGCGGTAATAACACCCAATCCATCGGTTCGAACGCAAGGCATGATAAGAATGTGTGTCGGCCGCTTCCCAGCGGCCGTTTTCATCAAGCACGGTATCGCCGCGACGACGCAACTGATGACGCCGGGCAGGACAACGCGGACTGACCACCCAGGCATTACGTGCGGTATGACTGCGTTCCTGCAAGAATCCATAGCCTCGGGAAACCTGCAGCATAAAGGGATGCAGCGAGGGCCCCGATCGGCGCTCAAGCCATTGATCAAGGGATGGCGCAGTAATCTTCAGCTCATATTGGGCGCTGGGGTAATAACGATTCAGAACCGTTCGAATGGCAGCTTCACGCATTTGCGCCAACGTGGAAACCACCTGTGTTTGAACTGCGACCAATGTATCGTGCACACGCGACTCATGCAGCATGAATTGCCGCCCCAGTTGCCCGCTTTGCAACGCTTCGCGTTGCAACCCATTTGCCCCCGATGAAGCGGCATAGGCCGCACCATGACTGGCACCAAACAACATACCAATAAGAAAAGCCGGCGGATTTGCGCGCAACCGCTGCTGTGCCTGATGTCCGCCAAGCTGTGCCCATGAAGCAAGCGTAACCAGATGCCCCATGGCAAGGTGATGCCCCACCATGGCCCGATTCGACAAAGCCAGCAAATTCAACGCACGCGATTGCACCACCGCTCCGCTGTAGGCGGCCGTATCCAATGCAGTAACCTGCCGCGTGCGTTCGGCCAATACCTGGCCCAACGAGAAATAATGCAGCAGCGCCGCTACCGCAACCCCGCACAACAGCAAGCCCAACACCATGGCCTGGCCCTGTTCGCGGTTGATACCCGCGTTCACTGACCGGCCCCGGCGTTACCGGTGAACGACTTGAGGCTTTTCGCCTCGCTTTGCAAAGCTCCCGCCTGGGCCGCACTTTGGGCCATTTGTGATTGCGCCGAACCATCTTCACCCGCCAACTCTTGCGCCATGGCCGCCGTTTGCGCCCTAATCACCTGTCCAAACGTTTGATACACCGCAATGGCGGCCACTGCCACTAAGGCAACAATAATGAGGTATTCCGTCATTCCCTGGCCGCATTCTCTGGCCGTTCGCTGAAGTGGCTTCATCTGGCTCTCCGGTTTGAAACGAAGCCCCAGTCTGGCCGCACTTTATTGCCCCAACAATTCGCAAAAGCCGGGGCGGATAAAAGCATCGCCTTCCCCTTGCATACCCCTTAATTATCTTAATAATGAATTATTTAATGCCGTAGAATGAAATAAATTCCTTTTAAACACGAGCAATGCAGGAAAACATGGCCACATCAACACCACGCAAACCGCGCAAATCACGCACAAAAGGCCGGCCCGATGCCGTTGACGGCGTTGGTCCCGAAGCGCTGCTTGATGCAACCATTGAAGAATTGCGCCACACCCCGCCCCAGGCGCTTACCCTGGCCGCTGTGGCGCAGCGAGCGGGTGTACACCCTGCCCTTCTACGCTATTACTTCGGCAGCAAAGACGGCCTGCTTACCCGCGCCACGCAGCGGCTGGTCGAGGGCGAGCATGAAACCGTGCGTCCGTCGGTACAAAGCCACGCCCCGCTGGAAGACAAACTGAAATCGCGCCTGACCGGCATGATCGACCTTATCGAGGCCAATCCGCACTTTCACCGCCTCGTGCTTGACCAAATCTATGGCAAATCGGCGCACAGCCCCGAAAACGAGTTACTCAGCCGGGTCACGGCCCGGGGGTTAACGCTAACGGTAAGCATGCTGCACGACACGCCCAACACCCCCGTACGCGCGCTTGACCCTCGTTTTCTTCACGTTGCCCTCATTGGCCTTACCGAGTTCTTTACCTCTGCCGAACCGCTGTTGCGCGAACTTTTCGGCCCCAACACCCCACCCGAGGAAATTAAGAAGCGCTATATCGACTTCCTGACAGACCTGATTCTGAACGGTGTTAAAAACGAACCGGAACAACCTAGCGCTAACCCGAATTGACCCGATATCTTGCCGACATCATAATTCACGACACAACGAATTAATTTTATGTGAGTCGAAGTCGAATCATGATGCTGAAAAACGTCTGGTATGTTGCGTGTACTAGCCAGGAGCTCCAGCCTGGCGCTCCCTTTGCACGGGTTATCTGTAATGAGCCGGTTGTCCTGTTCCGGGCCGATAACGGCACGCCCGCCATTTTGCGCGACGTTTGTCCGCATCGCCTGGCGCCATTATCGAAAGGCACGATTGAAAACAACACCCTGCGCTGCATTTATCACGGCATGGCATTCAACGGCCTAGGCCAATGCGTTGGCATTCCATCGCAAGAAGCCATCCCGCCCCGCGCCCAAGTGCGCAGCTACCCTGCGCAGGAACGCTACGGTTTAGTCTGGATATTTCCGGGCAACCCGGCACTGGCTGCAGATACCCCCCTACCCTCGCGCCCGTGGCGCGAATCAAGTAACTGGAATACCGAAATCATTCAGTATTTCAATGTCAAAGCCAACCACAGTTACATGAGCGACAATCTGCTGGATTTATCCCACGTGGCCTTCCTGCATGCCGCATCAATTGGGTTCGATGCCCGCCGACTGGGCCAAGATCCGCTGGAAGTTCACACCGAAGGGCAAAGCGTGCGTACCCAACGGATCTTTCACAACACCCATCAGGCCCCTGCGCACAAAGCCTGGCACGCCTTGCAGGAACCCATCACCCGCACCCAGATGGCGGAATGGACGCCGCCGGGTAATGTCACCGTGCTTGTTCGTAACGAAAACGAATCCGAACAGGTCGATTTAAGGGCCGATCATTTCATTACCCCTGAAACCGATACCTCCCACCATTACTACGTGGCGCTTGCACGCAACTTTCGCATCGATGACACCGCGTTCTCGCAACAGCTCGACCACGACACCCGTATCGTGCATCTGGAAGACGTTGACATAACGCAGGCGCAGCAATCCAACCAGAAATGGGCCGCGAATGAGCCGCCAATGGGTTTGAAGGCAGACAAGGCGGTGCGTGAGGCACACGCCATTCTCAACAGGCTGGCCCAGGCAGAGGTTGCAGCATGACTGCGAAACCCATAAACAAAGTCCTCATCGTGGGCGCCGGCATTGCCGGCTGCTCCACTGCCATTACCCTGGCCGAACTGGGTTTGAACGTTACGCTGATTGAAAAGCAAGACCAGTGGCGGTTTCAAAGTTCGGGCATTTTCGTCTATAGCAACGGCCTGCGATCGCTGGAAAAAGTAGGCGTGCTGCCGCAAATACTGGAAGCCGGTTTCGCCATTGCCGACGGCAAGAACGTATACCTGGACCACACCGGCGCGCCCATCACCAATGTGTTCTACCCGAGTGTCTCGCCCGGCATCCCGCCCATTCTGGGTATCAAACGCAGCGAGATCCACCGCATTCTGGCTGCCAGGTTGGCGACATTGGGGGTCAACATCAAGCTTGCCACCACGGTTGCACGTTTGAATTCATCCGACCCCTCTGCCCCCGCAACCGTGACATTCAACGACGGCAATGAAGAACCGTTCGACTTGATTGTCGCCGCCGACGGCATCCGTTCCCAGATTCGCCAATTGACTTTCCCCGAGATTGTGCCCCGAAGCACCCATTTCGGCGTCTGGCGCAGCGTTCATCAGCGCCCTGCCGGATTGCACGACAAATACATGCAAATGGGCATCGGCAAACGCCTGGGCATTATGCCCATCAGCAACGACAAGCTCTATATTTTCGGCACGGTGCCCGAACCCGACAACCCGTGGTTCGATCCACAAGACTGGCCACGCATCATGCGCGAGAAATTTGCCGAGTTCCAGGGGCCCTCGCGCCCCTTCCTGGACGAGGTATCAGAACACAGCGAAGTGCTCTACACCGTGGTTGAAGAAGTCGCCGCCGCCTTGCCCTGGCATAAAGGCCGGGTGTTGCTGATTGGCGATGCGGCGCACGCCTCTACCCCGTTCATGGGCCAGGGCGGCGCCATGGCCATTGAAGATGCAGTCGTTCTGAAAACGCTTTTGCAGGAACACCAGTGCCAAACGTCGGCGCTGGAGGCGTTCGGCGCGGCCCGTTACCCTTTTTGCCGGTTCGTTCAGGATGCCTCGCGCAAAGTGGGCGAAGCCGGCGCCCTTGAAGACGCGGCCAGTTGCCTGGCGCGCAACCGAAAAATGGAGCAAAACGCACAATTACAAGTTGATCAGTTTTATCAGCAGCTCGAAGCACTTAACCCATTTGAAGGCGTAACACCAAACCATAACCAGGAAACGACACCATGATCCATAACCTGAAAAAACTGCAGCGCGGCGCCGCAACGGCGTTGTTTGCCACTGTGACAACATTGGGGCTGGGTATCTCGAATGCCTCTGCCCAAACCACTGAAATGACCTACCTGCTACCCGCACCGGCCGGCGTGATTGCGTTCGCACCACTGATGCTGGCACAGAACAAGGGCTATTATGAAGACGAAGGCCTGAAAGTCAATTTTGTTACCGTTAAAGGCGGTGCCGACGTTGGCAAGCAACTGGGCGCAGGCAATGCCGAACTCGGCGGCGCGCTGGGCGACACTCCCATTATTCTTCGCCAGAACGATATCCCCGTGAAAGGCGTTGCGTTACTGGGCGGCGGTGCCCTGCACCAGATGATGATGCGCGAAGACGCAAATATCAACAAACCAGCCGACCTTAAAGACAAAAACATTACGGTCATGTCGTATCAAGACACGTCGTTTTATGCCACCCTGGCCGTGCTGGCTCAAGCCAACTTAACCCGTGCCGATGCCGATATTCAAGCTGCCGGTCCGGTGGGTATCTGGCAACTGGTGGCCTCGGGCAAAGCGCAAGGCATGATTGGCGCCCCCGAAAATGGCGCCATGGTCGAAGCCGAAGGGATCCCGATGACCTGGCAATCCACTGGCGACTACTTTCCCGGTATGGCGCAGGCTGTGCTGGCGTCGGAGGATATGATTGCCAAGAATCCGGAAGTGGTTCAAAAGTTCGTTAACGCGACGCTGAAAGCCTTCGAAGAAGTACGCGACAACCCTGCCCAGGCGGCCAAGGAGTATGTCTCGTTCATGCCTTCATACAAAGGCCGGGAAGCATTTGTTGAAAAAGTGCTTACTTATTACGCCAACAACGTCTATGCAGATCAGGACACAACGGGCCAATTCGACCCGCAACGCGTGTCACGGCTGCAAGACTTCTATATCGACCAGGACATTATCCGCAATCGCATCGAGCTGAACGATTTGTTTACCAACGAGTTCGTACAAAACACTAAATAATCCGTTCACGCAGCCGTTAACGCCCTTGCCAGCACTTGTCTGGCAAGGGCGTTTTCTTTGCGCCCGTCAACCCCTCGTGTAATGGAAGGCGCCAGCGGCGCCTGCAACAATAGAGTGAATGTGTATGCGCAAGAACTTGCCGGTGACCGATGTAGAAATTGTTGTACGCGAAGATCAATACCTGATCTCGAAAACCGACATGAAAGGGCGCATTATTTATGCGAATCCCGCATTTATCGAAGTCAGTGGTTTTACCCGCGATGAACTGATCGGCAAACCGCACAATATTATCCGGCATCCCGACATGCCGCCTGAAGCCTTTGCCGACCTCTGGGAAACACTGCAAGCGGGCAAGCCATGGCTGGGCCTGGTAAAGAACCGGCGCAAAGATGGCGGTTTTTACTGGGTTCTGGCTAATGCCTACCCGGTTGTCGAACATGGCGAAGTCACCTGTTACGCGTCGGTACGCATCAAACCAAGCCCCGAACAAGTTGAAGCCGCCGAGGCTTTTTACGAAAGCATCAACGGGGGAAAGGCACGGTGGCATACGATACGCCAGGGCCAAAAAGTACATAAAGGCATGCTGCGTATTGTCGATTGGGTCGCCCGACCGTTGAGTCGCAGCCTGCGCGCCGGCATATTGCGCGCCACAACGATGGGTTTAGGCGCCATTGCCATTGGTGCCTACTATGCCGCGACGGGCGGCATCCCACAAGCCCACCAATACTATGCCTGGCCGGCCATTGCTTTGCTCAGTGCCGGCATGATGGGATACGGTTGGGTCATTGCCAGGCGCATGGTCACTTCCCTGAACGATGCAGCACGCCAGGCACGCCAGATTTCAGCGGGCAATCTCACCCATGAGCTTGAAGAGGGCCAGAGCCGGGAAGTCAACGACCTGAACTTCTATCTGGACATCATGCGTAAAAGCCTGATCAGCATCGCCAATGACGTTCAAACCGGCATTACCGCCACGGGCCATACGGCGCAAGTCCTTTATGCCAACAACGGGCACTTGTCGGCCCGCACCGAAGATCAGGCTTCGTCGTTGCAGGAAACCGCCACGGCCATGGAAGAAATCACGGTTACCGTTAAACAGAACACAGACAATGCCCACCTGGCCAATCGCCTGGCCGACGAAAGCATGGCCATTGCACAGCGCGGCGGCGAAGTCGTATCCGAAGTGGTTCACACCATGAACGGCATCAGCGAAAGCTCCGGCAAAATTGCCGATATCGTGACGCTTATTGAAGGCATTGCCTTTCAAACGAACATTCTGGCGCTTAATGCCGCGGTTGAGTCCGCGCGTGCGGGCGAAGCCGGCAAAAGCTTCGCCGTGGTAGCCGGGGAAGTCCGTAATCTGGCACTGAAGAGCTCTCAGGCAGCCAAGGAAGTCAAAGGCCTGATCGACAACTCCAACGCGCGCATCAGCGCCGGCTCCCAACAAGCCTCTCGAGCCGGCGACACAATGAAGGAAATTGTTGAGTCAGTACGGCGCGTGACCGATATCATGAACGAAATCACCACGGCGTCGGTCGAACAATCAACCGGTTTAAGTGAAATCAATCAGGCCATTGGGCAAATGGATGGCGTCACGCAACAGAATGCCAATCTGGTCAATGATCTAAGTCAAACCGTACGTACGCTTTCCGCCGAGGCCGATAATCTGGCCGAAGCCATTGCCGTGCTCAATACCGGTTTAAGAAGCCAGGGTCGGCCCGCCATGGTGGGTTCCGACGAACCGCGCTTAAGCGCAAAATAACCCTGTCGCAGCAGGCCAAGACACAACGCCGTACAATATCGGGGCCATAAAACATGGTCCCGATTGTCTTTCTGGAGTGCCCGTGAGTCTGCCGTTATTTGAAAGCTTTCTTACCACCACTGAAATGAGCGACGTTTTTGACGACGTCAATGTTGTTCAAGCCATGCTCGATTTCGAAGCAGCCCTGGCCCAGGCCCAAGCCCAGGAAGGCCTCATTTCAAACGAAACGGCCACGATTATTACGGCGCACTGCACAGCGGAAAACTTCAATATTCCGGAACTTGTCGTTGCCGCCCGGCGTGCCGGCAGCATGGCAATTCCACTGGTTAAGGCCCTCACCCAGGCGGTCGCAAGCCAAAACAAGGAAGCGGCCACCAAAGTACATTGGGGCAGCACCAGCCAGGACGTCATCGACACCGGCTCGGTACTGGTAACGCGTCAGGCGCTGCAAGTCATCGATAACGATTTGGCGCCCCTGTGTGCCCGCCTGCTCGACCTGGCCGAAGCGCATATTCAAACCCCGGTACTGGCCCGTACACTCATGCAGCCGGCGCAAACCACCACCCTGGGTTTCAAAATGGTGAATTGGGCGGCGCCCCTGGTAAGAAGCCGCCAGGCATTAATCGACCTGGCCCACATGTCGTTGCAGGTTCAACTGGGCGGCGCCATCGGGACACTGGCAGTTATGGGCGAAAAAGGCCCCGCAGTGGCACAGCGCCTCGCAGGTATTCTGGATTTGACTCCGCCACAAGGAAACTGGCATACGCAGCGCGACAACTGGGTGCGCCTGGGGCTGGAAGTGGCGGTGCTAACCGGCAGCCTGGGGAAAATAGGCAAAGATCTCAGTCTCATGTCGCAAGGCGAAGTGGGCGAACTGGCCGAACCTTCAGGTAAGGGGCGCGGCGGCTCCTCGGCCATGCCACACAAACGGAACCCGGTGTCGGCCATGATCGCCCTGGCCGCTGCGGCGCGCACGCCACAAAAAGCCGCCACCTTACTGGCGACCCTGCCGCAGGAACACGAGCGCAGCCTGGGCAACTGGCAAGCCGAACTGGCAGAGTGGCCCGGCTTGTTTCTTAGCGCCCACGGTTCAATCAGCGCGCTGCGCGAAGCTTTTTCCGGTTTGCTTGTCGACCCTGCACGCATGCGGCGCAATATCGACAACCTCCAAGGCCTGATTTTTGCCGAAGCGGTTTCTGTTTACCTGGCGCAAGCCATTGGCCGGCCTGCAGCACACCATTTAATGGAAGAGCTCACAGGCAAAACATTGGCCGAAAACCGTCAGTTGGCCGACGTCGTGTGCGAGGCCGTCCAGAACAGCCCGGATCTGGCGGGAAAAATAGAAATCGAGACCCTTCAAGGCCTGTTTGATCCTGTTAAGGCCAGCATATCGGCACAACAACTTGCCACCACACGACTGTCCGAATTGCGTCAACAATTACACGCTTAAGTTCTAACCTACTTGCTATCTGGAACCGATACGATGACTTTTGACCCTATCCGTCACGACTTCGAGCGCGGCCTGAAGAATCGCCGTGAAATCCTGGGCGATGCCTGGGTGGATCGCTCTTTTGAGCGCGCCAACAATTTCAATGCCGAGTTCCAGGAACTCATCACCCGATTTGCCTGGAACGAAATCTGGGGACGTCCCGGGCTGGACAAAAAAACGCGTCGCGCGATGGTGCTGGCCATTACCATGGCACTGGGCCGCTGGGAAGAATTTGAGCTGCATGTGCGCGCCGGGCTCCAAGGCGGCGCACCCGACACGCGCCTGACACCCGACGAACTCAAGGAAATCCTTATTCAAACGGCAATCTATGCCGGTGTACCGGCCGCCAATACCGGCTTCAGCCATGCACAAGCTATTTTGAAGGAAATTGGCGAGGAAATCGGTTATACGCTCACGCCGGCCAATCCGGGCGATACGTTTCATCCCGGCTACGGCCAGGAACGTATTACCCAAAGCAAACCGGCCCTGCATTACAGCATTCGACCTGCACGCAACAACAGCACGGAAAAACAAACCATAGTATTGAGCCATGCCCTGGGGTGCGACCTGACCATGTGGGATCGCCTGGCGACGATCCTGGCAGCCGACTTCAACGTTGTCACTTACGACCACCGTGGCCATGGCGCCTCCGACGCCCCGGCCGGCCTCTACACCATGGCGGAATTGGCGCAAGATGCCGCCCGGCTTGTCGAAGAACTGGATTGCGGCCCGGTCATCTGGATTGGTCTGTCCATGGGCGGAATGGTCGGTCAGGAACTGGCCATCAAACGTCCAGAACTGGTTCGCACACTGGTCATTGCCAATTCCACTTCGGCCTATCCCGACAATGTTCGGGACGTTTGGCAACAACGCATTTCAACCGTCCAGGCACAAGGAATCGAAGTGATTGCCGACGCCGTGATGGAGCGTTATTTCCACGAGCAGTTTCGCCGCGAACGGCCGGCTACCGTGGCAACCTTCCGCCGTCGATTAGTCACCACGGATGCCGAAGGCTACGTGGGCTGCTGCAATGCAGTGGGCACGGTCGATACCACGAGTCGCCTGGGACAAATCAGGATCCCCACCCTGGTGATTGCCGGGGAACTCGACCAAGGCGCTCCGGTGTCCATGTCGGAAACCATGGCCAATGCCATACCGGGAGCCGAACTCGTTGTCTTGAAAGACGCCTCGCATCTGGCGGTAGCCGAACAACCGCAGGCCTTTACCGACGCCGTACAGGCTTTTCTGAGTCGTTAAACGTTAACGCACCCTCTTTACGCCGATTCGTATTTCGCAAAATACGAATCAGGCCCTGGCCAGGCGCATTCAGGGGCGTTTCACTGCGATATAACAACCCCACCGGTTCCTGCGTGCCTTCGAACGACAAAGGCAATGCTGCCAGCAAGCCGCGCTGTAGGTCATCCCGCACCGCACCGGCCGGCGTAAACCACACCGCATCCGACTGAAGCACCACCAAACGGGCCACCGACACCGCCAGCGTTTCCAGGCGATGCTCGGGCAAGCGCATGCCACGTTCCTTGAAATAAGTTTCGGTATTGTGACGCGGAACGGTACCAACAGCCGAAACCACCAGCGGATGCGCGACAACTTCGGCCAGTAGCGTTGTACGCGCCGAATCCAGCAGCGGATGCCCGGCACACACTACCGCCACCAATGGCTCGGCATATAAAAACTCAAAAGAAACACCCACCATCATTTGAGGATCAGCCATACGACCCACGGCGAAATCCACTTCGCCCGCTTTCAATTTTTCCAGCAACAAATTATTCGTTGCCACCTGCACCTGCAACTGCGCCTGCGGGTACAGTACACGGAAATCGGCCAATGCAGCCGGCAGCAAATCGGGCGCCACCGTGGGCAGTGCACCCACCGATACCGACTCCTGGCTGCCTGAAAACCCGCGGGAAAGAGAGCGTTGCGCACCTTCGAGCGCCTCGAGCATTGAAACGCAGTAAGACAGGAACAGTTCCCCGTTGGGCGTTAAACGCGCGCCAAAACGGCCACGCTCTACCAGCACGGTATCGGTCATTTGCTCGAGTTCAACCAGTGTTTTGGACACGGCAGGCTGACTCAGGTTAAGGCGGTCGGCAGCCTTACCCAGATTTTGCTCTTGCGCCACCGCAACAAAACACTGGATATGTCGCAATCGAACACGGTTAAGAAAATAGTCGTTATCCATAACCGTAGGTTATAGAATAATGCGCAGGATTTCAATTTACCCCGGCGATCGGTCGGCGCTATCATGACGCCACTGTGCTGTGAGATGAACCACACAGAACCAAGGAGAAACTTAATGACAACGCCCACCGAACAATTTGGCGAGTTCCTGATGCGCGACCGCGCATGGCATCCGCCCGCCTATACACCCGGTTATAAAACCAGCGTGTTGCGTTCCCCCCAGAAAGCCCTCATTTCCATTGAAAACGACCTGTCCGATATTACGGGCCCGCTGTTTTCGCGCGACGAGCTGGGTGCGCTGGACAACGACCTGATCATGAATTACGTGCAAGACGGCCTGCCCATTGGCGAGCGTATTCTGGTGCATGGCTATTTGCGCGACGAAAACGGCCGCCCCGTGCCCAACGCACTGATTGAAGTCTGGCAGGCCAATGCGTCCGGGCGCTATCGTCATAAGAACGACAAATACATTGCGCCGGTCGACCCCAACTTCGGCGGCTGTGGGCGCTGCATTACCGATGAAAACGGCTATTACTTCTATCGCACCATCAAGCCGGGCCCCTACCCCTGGCGCAACGGCATCAACGACTGGCGCCCCGCTCACATTCATTATTCCATTTTCGGCAGCGGCTTTGCCCAGCGCCTGATTACGCAAATGTATTTTGAAGGCGACCCCCTCATTCCACATTGCCCCATCGTGCGCTCCATTCCCGACGAAGACGCAGTGCGTACGCTGATCGCCCAGATGGATCGGGGCGCATTTGTTGCGCTCGACAGCATGGCCTACCGCTTCGATATCGTTGTACGCGGTTCGCGCGCCACGCTGTTTGAAAACCATATACAAGGAGGCAAATAATGCATCCAAGCACACCTGTGTACCTGAAAGAAACCGCCTCGCAAACAGCCGGCCCCTACGTTCATATTGGCCTGGCACCCAAGCAGGCAGGTTTCGACATTTTTGAGAATAATTTCGGCAATGTGCTGGTTACGCCTGAAACCAAGGGTGAACGCATTCGCGTTGAAGGCCGTGTCTTCGACGGCAGCGGCGCCATTGTGAAAGACGTATTGCTGGAGTGCTGGCAAGCCAACGCAGCCGGTCGGTACAATCATCCGGCCGACAAACAGGAAAGCAAGCCCGTCGACCCGGCATTCCGTGGCTGGGGTCGTGCGTGCTCCGATTTTGAAAGCGGCGTCTATCACTTCGACACCATCAAGCCGGGCTCGGTTACCGGACGCCACGGCAAACCCATGGCACCGCACATTAATTTGTGGATCGTGGCACGCGGTATCAATATCGGCCTGCAAACGCGCATGTATTTTTCCGATGAAACCGATGCCAACGCCGTCGACCCTATTCTGAACGGCATTGAATGGGTGGAGCGTCGTAAAACTTTGGTGGCTCAGCGCAGTGAGAAAGACGGCCAGGTGGTTTATACGTTCGACGTTTACCTGCAAGGGCCCAACGAAACGGTATTTCTTGACGCCTGAAGTCTCGAAACCCGGTTGCTCCCCTTAAGGGTGCATCAAACGTCTTTGCTTTTATCGGTCTTGCCCTGCGGCAAGGCCGATTTTTTTATGCGCGCGTAATAATAATCATGTGTGCGTGCGTCGGCGTGCGTAACCACGATATTGATGTTTCGCCCGACAACCTGCCGGCCGTCCCGGCGCCTGCTTTTGCATTATTGAGTAATTGAGAATTATAATCATTATCTTTGTAGGATATTAGGTTTGTATGACGCGCCCGCTGCATTTTCGTTGGTTTTTCCGTGCACTGCTTTTCTTTTGCATCTTCTTTTCTGCCATTGTCGTCGCCCAAGGGGTTCAAACACAAAGCCGCCAGCTTTGGCAATTACTTGACTACATCGCGGTTGACTATCCCGGCGCGGTAGAAAACGGGCAAATCATTTCCGAGACCGAATATGCGGAAATGAAAGAATTCGGCGAAGTGGCCCAATTTGAATTGGATAACCTGCCCGCCCATCCCAATAAGGCCGGCCTGCTTGGCCAGGCCAAAGCACTACAACAGAAAATCCAAAGCAAAAGCGATCCGGCACAAGTCGCTCAAACGGCACGAGAACTGGCACAAGGCGTACACAATGCCTACCCGTTCCCGACCGAACCTGAAACGCCGCCCGATTTAAAAGTAGGCAACCAGCTTTACCAGGCTAACTGCGTTCAGTGCCACGGCGCCTCGGGCAAAGGTAACGGGCCTTTGGCCGCGCAACTGGACCCGACACCCACCGACTTCACCGACACGGCACGTGCAGCCCAGCGCAGCAAGCTTGCGCTTTACCAGGTCATCAGCAATGGGGTCGATGGCACCGCCATGCCCAATTTCGAGCAGCTAACCGACCAGGAACGATGGGCGCTGGCTTATTTTGTGGCCGATTTCGCCTCATCACCCACGCAGGAAGCCGATTCCGGCAAACTCTCGCTGGCTCGCAGCCAATTGAAAAAAAGTCTCGAGGCACTCGAGCAAGGTCAACAAGCGGCGGCCATGAAACTGGCACTCTCGGCCTACCTGGACGGTTTCGAAACCCATGAAGCGGCGCTGGCAATCCGCGACAATACGCTGATGCGTCAAATTGAGTCCGGAATGATCGATTTTCGCACCCAGGTCAGAGGCAATAACCTTGCTGAAGCCAGGAATACGCAAGCGCAGTTGCAAAATTGGCTATCCTACGCAGAAGCGGCACTGAGTCCTTCGCAAGCCGATTCCGGCGCAACGTTCGTGGCGGCCTTTACCATCCTTGTGCGCGAAGGCCTGGAAGCCTTGCTGATTGTCGTTGCAATGCTGGCATTTCTTGTGAAAGCCAACCGGCGCGACGTCACGCCCTATGTTCACGCAGGATGGGTAACTGCATTGGTTGCCGGTGGTGCCACATGGCTGGCGGCAACCACGCTCATCAACATCAGTGGCGCGGGGCGCGAACTGACCGAAGGCATTTCATCGCTCTTTGCCGCAATCGTTTTGCTGTCGGTGGGCGCATGGATGCACCATAAAAGTGTTGCCAATCGCTGGCAAACCTACCTTCAGAACAAACTCAGCCACGCCTTGAACCGGCGTACCGCCTGGTTTCTGTTCCTTCTGGCTTTTATCGCGGTTTACCGGGAAGTATTTGAAACGGTACTGTTTTACGCCGCGCTGTGGCAACAGGAACAAGCCTGGGCATTTGGCAGCGGGATTGTCGCCGGTATTGTCGTATTGGCCGTGGTTGCGATCACGTTGCTTAAAAGCAGTCAGCGCCTGCCTATCGGCCGCTTTTTCTCGGCCAGCTCATTCATTGTGGCGCTATTGGCGATTGTGCTTACGGGTAAAGGCGTTGTGGGGCTGCAGGAAGCAGGCCTGATCAACATTACGCCCATTGAGTTCATCCGGGTTGATCTGCTGGGGATTTATCCCAGTGCGCAAAGCGTGGGCGCACAAGCGGCAATGCTGATATTGATCGGGATTACCTACTGGCTCAATACCCGTTCAAAGTAGTCTTAAACGCCCTGCGACGGCGCGCCCAACAGCATGTTGATGCGCGCGGCAGCTGCCAGCAGTTGCGGCAGACACGTTTCCAATAAATAAGCGGCACTGGCCTTGTCGGCCTGGCCGCTTATATTAATGGCAGCCACGACCCGCCCGGACACATCGCGAATCGGCGCCGCCATCGATACCAGCCCGGGCTCAAGCTCCTCGCGTACCAGACACCAGCCTTGCGCCCGCACCTGCTTCAATGTCTCAAGCAATTGCTCACGGTCTGTAATGGTGGTGCGCGTAAAAGCAGCAAGGGTCATGGCCGCCAGCCGTTCGTGTAGCACGTCGTCCGGCAAGCCGGCCAGCAAGACACGCCCCATTGACGAACAGTGGGCTGGAAGACGGCTGCCGACCCCAAGATTGATCGACATGATTTTATGAGCCGGCACCCGCAATACATAAACCACCTCGTCGCCATCCAGAACCGCCGCGGAACTGGACTGGCGCAAACGTTCCACCAGGCCTTCCATTACCGGCTGCGCCTGACTCCAGACGGGGAGCGACGTTAAATAGGCAAACCCGAGCTCCAGTACTTTGGGCGTCAGGCGAAACAAACGCCCTTCCGACGACACATAGCCAAGCGCCCGCAAGGTATGCAGAATCCGCCGGGCACCCGCCCGGGTCAGCCCCGTTCGGGCAGCCACATCCGACAAGGTTTGTGCCGGCGAATCGGCGCCGAAACTTTTAAGTACGGCCAGGCCGCGCGCAAATGATTGCACATAGCTGTCGCCGGGTTTATTGTGCTCTGACGAAGTTGACAAGACACGTCCTGCTGATTAAGCTTTCAGTAGATAGTTCTATATACGAATTAAAGTTCATTATACGAACATTTTTCCATTTCATCCATATTCTGTTCGTAGGGAAAACATGATTAATAAAATCTCACCCTCGGTCGAAGAAGCGCTGGCCGGCATTTACGACGGCGCGACGATCATGATTGGTGGCTTTGGCGGCGCAGGCCAACCCGCTGAACTGATCGACGGCCTTATCGACCAAGGCGCCAAAGATCTGGTCATCGTGAACAACAACGCAGGCAACGGCGAAGTAGGGCTGGGTGCCCTGCTGAAAGCCGGCCGCGTACGCAAGATCATTTGCTCCTTCCCGCGCCAGGCAGACTCATACGTTTTCGACGAGCTCTATCACACCAAGAAAATTGAACTTGAGCTGGTTCCCCAGGGCAATCTGGCAGAGCGCATCCGCGCAGCCGGCGCCGGCATTGGGGGTTTCTTCACTCCTACGGGCTTTGGCACCGAATTGGCCGACGGTAAGGAAACCCGTGAAATCAATGGTCGTCAATATGTGCTTGAATACCCCATTCATGCCGATTTCGCGCTAATCAAGGCGGAAACCGGCGACCGCTGGGGCAATCTTACCTACCGGAAAACCGCCCGGAATTTCGGCCCCATCATGGCCACTGCCGCCAAATGCACGATTGCCTCGGTTCATCACATTGTTGAGTTGGGTGAGCTCGACCCTGAAGTCGTCGTCACCCCAGGTCTTTTCGTCAAGCGCATCGTTAAAGTCCCACGCACGGCCACGGGCCCTGCCGGCTTCAAACAGGACTAAGGAAAATCATCATGAGTGAACAAAATACGCTTCCAAGCTGGTCGCGCGATGAAATAGCGGCGCGTGTGGCACAAGATATCCCCGACGGCGCTGTCGTTAACCTGGGAATTGGCCTACCCACCAAGGTGGCCAATCATCTTCCCAGCGGGCGCGAAGTGATCCTGCACAGTGAAAACGGTGTCATCGGCATGGGCCCGGCCCCGGCCGAAGGCCAAGAGGATTACGACCTCATCAATGCCGGAAAGCAGCCTGTTACCTTGCTTCCCGGCGGTTGCTTCTTTCACCATGCCGATAGTTTCGGCATGATGCGCGGTGGCCATCTCGATGTTTGCGTGCTGGGTGCATTCCAGGTCTCGGCAACAGGCGACCTGGCAAACTGGAGCACAGGGGCACCAGACGCAATCCCGGCGGTTGGCGGTGCCATGGATCTGGCAATCGGCGCCAAGAAAACCTACGTCATGACGGAAATGCGTACCAAGAAAGGGGAACCCAAGTTAGTGGAAAAATGCAATTACCCCTTAACCGGTATCGGTTGCGTCAGCCGTATTTATACCGATGTAGCGGTCATCGACCTGGGTGCCGACGGCGCCAAAGTCATCGACATGATCGATGGCATGACCTTCGAGCAATTACAAACACTCACCGAAGTGAAACTGCAAGACGCACGAAAATAAAAAAGATACGCCCGGCGCAAGAACCAGCAGATTTGCACAACAAGCCCGGCGCGCAAAGTGTGTTGCTCCAGGGCCGCTATTCCACCAGGGTAGCGGCCTGTTTTCTGAAAATCTTGGGTGATACGCCCACATGCCGCTTGAAAAACCGGGTGAAATACGCGGGGTCGCTAAACCCTAGTGTGTAAGACACCACGCTGATGGTCATCGATGTATACACCAGGCTGCGCTTGGCTGCCAGGACAACGCGCTGGTGAATCAGCGCCAGCGCCGACTCGCCGGCCCACAGCCTGCACAAGACATTCAAATACACCGGCGTAATGCCAATTTTGCGGGCATAGCGCTCAACCGACCACTGCTCCGGGTAGTGCTCTTCAATCAGTTGATTGAACAGGCGAAAATATTCGCGGCCGCGATCCACTTCCTGTACCTGCCCCAGCCGGCCGCGCACCGTACGCCGGCTCAACCAGACAAAAATCGTCAGCAGCAAAGACTCAAGCAGCACACTACGATGCAAGCCGCTTCGGCGATACTCCAGATCAAGCGTATTGAAAGCAAGATCAATCATTGCATCTTCATGCGTATCGAGCGAATAAATTCCCGCACCCAGGGCGCCCACGTCGACATCCCCCAAAAAACGGCCCAGACGCTCAAGCAAAGGAAAAGCCAACGTGACGACATGACCCTTGGCATTGGGTGAGAAACGAAAACCATGAACGCACATTTGCGGCACCAGTACCACTTGGCCTTGCTGCATGTCGTGGTACTGATCGTCAAGGCATACGCGTGCCTCGCCCTCTTTCAGATAAAGCAACTGCGTTAAGCCATGATGTTGATGCAGCTTGATCTCCCAGCCATGCTGGCGGCTGCGGTCGGCGATCAGTTCGCAATGCACCATGTCGGGCGTGGGCCATTGCTCCCGCTCACCATAAAGCTGGTACACGGGGACACGAGGTGCAGTTAGAGTGGGCGCATTAGGCATGAGGCAAAGAATGAACGGGAACAAGTGCGAAAGGCGGCAACGAAACGACCCAGGCCGCTTCAATTCAATAATACAAGGCGTAATTCATAAACGCATAAGGAAAAACTTGAATTTCCGTAGCTTGTGCGTTGCCGACTGGAAACTTATTTTCCAAAAGTGCAATTATTATACGAAATTATCCATTCTCAAGTTCCCTCTTTCGGCGCAACATAACACCAACGGCTGATTTCCGATCAGCCAGATCAGAACATTTGAATCGACAGGGTCCGCAGTGCCAGACCGCTCGTGGGCTAACGCGAAAGGAGCTTTCCATGAAAACACAAGTTGCCATTATTGGTGCAGGCCCCTCAGGTTTACTGCTGGGCCAGTTACTGCATCTGCAAGGCATCGACACCGTTATCCTTGAGCGCCGCTCGCCCGAATACGTACTCAGCCGTATTCGCGCCGGTGTGTTGGAGCAAGGCACCGTCAACCTGTTGCGTGAAGCCAAGGCCAACCACCGTATGGACAAGGAAGGCATGGTGCATGAAGGCGTATTCCTGTCTTTCAACAACCAGCTCAAGCGAATTGATTTCACCCAATATGCCGATGGCAAAACCGTGATGGTTTATGGGCAAACCGAAGTCACCCATGACCTTATGGACGTTCGCGCCGAAACCGGTGCAGTCAGTATCTACGAAGCCGAAGACGTTGAACTGCACGACTTCTACACCGACAAGCCGCGCGTCACGTTTGTGAAAGACGGTGAAAAAGTTGAATTGGAGTGCGACTACATTGCCGGTTGCGACGGCTTTCACGGCGTATCGCGCCAATCGGTGCCGGAGGATCAAATTAAAACGTATGAACGGGTATACCCCTTCGGCTGGCTGGGCATTTTGTCGCGCACCCCACCGGTAAACGAGGAACTCATTTACGCCAACCACGCCAACGGGTTTGCGCTGTGCAGCCAGCGAAACGCCAATTTAAGCCGCTATTATGTGCAGGTTCCATTGGAAGATAAAGTGGAAGACTGGTCCGACGAGCGTTTCTGGGATGAATTGAAAACACGCATTCCCCAGGAATCGGCCGACCAATTGGTTACCGGCCCGTCTATTGAAAAAAGCATTGCGCCCTTGCGCAGCTTCGTGGCCGAACCCATGACCTACGGTCGCTTGTTCCTGGTGGGCGATGCCGCGCATATCGTGCCGCCCACAGGAGCCAAAGGGCTGAATCTGGCCGCCAGCGATGTTTCAACCCTTTACCGCGTTCTGACCAAAGTCTACAAAGAAGACCGCATCGACCTGGTAAGCAAGTACTCCGAGCTGGCCTTGCGCCGGATCTGGAAAGCCGAACGCTTTTCATGGTGGATGACTTCCATACTGCACCGTTTCAATGACGACGCATTCGGTCAACGCATGCAATTGGCCGAACTTGAGTATTTCACCAACTCCGACGCCGGCCTGCGCACCATTGCCGAAAACTACGTGGGGTTGCCTTACGAACCCGTGGAATAAAAAGTACGTTGCACAAAAAACCCGGCATAGCATAAGCCGGGTTTTTTATTGCACTTGCCTGTTGGCCTTATTTCGCGCCAGCCTCATAGCGAGCCGCACTTTCAGTAATTTCCTTGCGTGCTGCCTGGGCATCGTCCCAGCCTTGAACCTTGACCCATTTGCCTTTTTCCAGATCTTTGTAATGCTCGAAAAAGTGCTGGATACGACGCAGCTCTTCCTCAGGCAGATCCTCAGGCTTTTGAATGTGGCGATACGGTGGATAAAGTTTATCGACCGGCACCGCCAGCAACTTGGCGTCGCCGCCCGCCTCATCTTCCATATTCAATACACCAATCGCACGGCAACGAATCACCGCGCCGATTTGAATGGGAAACGGCGCAACAACCAATACGTCTACAGGATCCCCATCGTCGGAGATGGTTTGTGGGATATAGCCGTAATTGGCCGGATAATGCATGGCTGTAAGCATGAAACGATCCACGAATACCGCGCCGCTGTCCTTGTCGACCTCGTACTTGACCGGGTCGGCATTCATGGGAATTTCAATAATAACGTTGAAGTCGTCGGGCAGGTTCGACCCTGCTGGAACACGATCTAAACTCATGTTTTAAACACCTGTGAATCAATGAATAGAAATAAAACCAAAAAAAATAAAAGTTATGAGTCACGCCTTTTGGGTCGATCGGAAGTTTGTGACAGATCGACACCCGGAATAGGCGCACTATCGAAATATTCGTGGTAATCAGGATCTTGTTGTCCGGGCCGCAAAACTTTACTGGTATTGGCGCCCGCTACAGCAGGGTTTGCCTGCTCCTCTTCGGCGTCAAGATAATCGGCGGCACTGGCAGCCATCGGTACGCCGCCCAATGTGGCTTGTTCGGCCAAAGAAGTCTCAAGGTCCTGCACGTCGATCAAGGTTGGATCAGCACGCGTATCGGCAGCCGGCAAAACGGAATTTCCGGGCAATACGGGCAGTACGCCCGCCACGCCGGATGCCAGGCGCCAGTGTGTCATGGCGTCGGCCTGGCGCCCCAGGCGATCATACAAATTGCCCAGCAATGCGTGAATACGGACATCACTGCGAATTGCCATGCTGCGCAATAAATAACGCTCGCCCGACCCCCACAATTGACCCGTAAGGCACAAGTTACCTAAAGCCGCCAGCAAGGCGGAGTTATCAGGGTGACTCTTCAACCATCCTTCGGCTTTATTGATTCGGCGCGAAACCTGCTCTGCCGGTGCTTGAGAATATGCATTCAACAGGCGCGGCTCAAGTTGTTCGTTCAGTGCCGACTCCAGGATTTTTCCCGCCTCGTCGGCATGTCCGGCCTGCTGCTGAACATGTGCCGCAGCCAGCGCAATTTCCGGCAAGGTTTTTTCGTCGCCGCGCAACTCGCCCCAGATCGAGCGAAACCCATCGGGGCCAGCTGCCCGCAATCGTTCGGCAACCGACAGCGCAATAAGCGGCTGCGCCTTTTGCTTGTCAATTGCACCGCGTCGCAAAAGCTGGCGTGTGAGTTCGAAAACCTGATCAAAATTATTCAACTGCTGATGCGCCTGCAACAACAAACGCGTGGCATTCAAATGTTTGGCACCGCTGTCTTGATACGGCTGCAACAATGTTAGCGCTTCCTGCGCACGGTTCTGATCAAGATACATTTCCGCCACGGCGGTAGCCCAGGATTCTTTCAAACGCGAATCCGTACCCACAGCCGAACGCGCTAATGTCAATGCTTCATCGCGGCGCGTCATTTGCCCTTGTTGATGACATGCCCGGGCCAATGCAAGCCCGGCCAGTACACGTGTATTAGATGATCGCGTGCGCCCCAACAAACGGGAGAGCTCTTGCTCGGCCTGGGGGTAACGGCCTTCCAGCACATGCAGCCAGCCACTTTCAAGTAATTCATGATCCCGCTTGCGCGCACGCAGGCCCCGCCACTCCCGGAAACGATCGGGGCTGGATAACAGCCACGACAAACCCCGGAATAGCAGATACAGCACCACAAACGCAGCCAGCAACAGCAATGCAAAAAGCGTGAGCGATGTTTCAATTCGCCAGGGTTGCGCGACAATCAGCACATTTCCGCTATGCTCACGCAACACAACACCCATCCCCACGGCCAGGGCCAGCAGCAATAACATCCAGAACCAGGCTCTCATTGTGCCTCCCCGTTCTGATCAGGTGCTTGCGTTGCAGACTCAGACGGATCGGCTCCATTATCCGGCGCCTCGGTATTATTATTGCCTGCCGCCTGAGTATTATTATCGCCTGCGGCTTCGGTATGATCGCCTGCCGCCGCGCTTTCCGCCGCAGACGCATTGTCGTCATCAGAAACTGATGAACGGCCTGATTCTGCCATATTCCGGGTACGTTCGTTACGCAGAACCTCAATGGCTTCAAGCGTATTGCTTAATGTGGGAAGCTTGGTATCGACAGGCGTTTCAATGAGTCGTGTCACCTGGCGCAACGCACGCTGAGTAACAGACGACTGATCGTCATAGTATGTTTCCAGCGCCGTCAGCACTGCCTGCAACTCGGAACGCCAAATTGCCGGTTGGCGCATCATTAAAGCCAACTGCGCCGTCATGACACGCAACCGCAACGCCTGGCGCAGCTGTGCCGCCTGGTCGGGTGAAATAAGCAGTGCCGCTTCGTTATCAACCCGGCGAATATCGAAAAAGCCGGTTATATCCTGGCGAATTACCGACCAGGCATCACGCGACCAGTTGGCAGTATTGTCCCAACTGCGCTCAAGCCAGGACGCATCGAGGTCCGAGCCTGTTGCCGGACTCTCAGCCGAATCCGATGCCGCTTGTCCTGATTCCCTGCTTGCGCCATTTGATGCCGAGGAAGAACCATTCATGCCATTTTGCTGCGCCGCCGATTCAGGTACCGCCACGTCGGGAATCAGCAACGGTGCCTGCCCAAGCAGGCCGTTGAGTTGGTCAAGCTGGCGTGACAGCACGCTGACGTCGATGGTTGCCACCGCCCGCAATCGATCGATATCGCCATTAAGCGTCTGCTGAAGCGAGGCCAACGCCGGACGATTGGCGCGTGCCAGACGCGCCTGAGCCGCTTCAAGTGCCACCAGCGAATTGGCCACATTGCCGCCCAGCAACAACTGCTGGTTTGCAATAGAAACAAGGTGGTCAATATCATTGAGCAACAATAAATCGGAACCGCTGTCGGTCATGATTTGAAAGGCCTGGTCAAGATCTCCGACCTGGCCTTGCATGGCAGCCAGCGAAGCGCGCATCTCGCGGACCGCCTCAGCCTGGGTTTGTGCCTCGGTTTGCGCCTGCTTTGCCAACTCGCCCGCCTGTTGCGAAGCCGTTGTGCTGCGCTGAATTTGCGCCATAAGGTCGCCAATACGCTTCTGATGTGTTTGATGCTGCCACCAAACAACGCCACCCAATACCACGGCAACCAGCAGCACCAGTACCAATAATACCGGCAAGATCGGCTTGCCACTGCGTTTTGGCGCAGCAGGCCGCGCTGGTTTGCCCGATTGCGCGTTAGGCTTTGCGCCTGGCGCCTGCTTGTCGTCTTGTTGCTTTTCGTTTTGCGAAGCGTTTTTTGATTCTGTCATGGCTAATATTCTTATTCCGGCCTTATTAAAGAGTGGCAGAAAGCATGATCGTCCGAAGCATGGATTCGTCATCTGGAGTACATAGTTTAACCCCGGGCATCACCTGCGCATCTGGAATACTGCGTAACTGCGATTGTAAACGCGCTGCGATTCTGTCGTGTATCACCACGAAACGCATTGCGCCCAGTAAGTATGCCAGATCACCTGCCTTCAAATTGGCGCAAAATGCATCGACAGCTTCGGAACTGGTCAGCAAGACAGTTAATTTGCCGCCGTCATGCACACAATTCTTCAAGGCCTGTAAGCTGGTATCAGACCAACTTACCGGATGTCTTTGATACACGGCATAGCGATCAACCCGAATCCCCCTGGAACTCAGTTGCTCAGCCAGCCAGTTACGCCCCGCCTGCCCCCGCACGATGACGGCTTTGGATATAGAAGGCAGGTCAGGCTCAAGCGTTGCCAGCAAGCCTTCCGAATCGAATGTAAAACCCTCTGTCGGCACGACAACCCGAACCGAACGGAACAAAGGTTCGTTGCGCAATCGCGACGCAGTCGACGGCCCCACCGCTGCCAGGGTCACACCGCTGAAATCAGCCTGCGTATCGCCACCTGTCATGGCCTTTAAACGGGCCACATAAAAGTCAACCGCATTCGCGCTGACAAAAACCATAAGCTGGTAATCGTTTGGCCACACAAACGACTGCACGTCGTAAGGTAACGCCGACACCGCTAACACCGGCATATCAAGTACGGTGAACCCTGCCCCGCGCAAGCTGGCAGACAGAATCTGATTGCGCCCCGCCGGCCGGGTTAAAACAATGCAGGAACGCGGGCGACCAGACATGCAACAACTCCGTCAGGTTTGCGGTGCGGCGTTTCCACCATCTGAAAGCCGCGCCAGAATCGGCTGAGCTCCTTTTGCCAATAACTCTTCAGCAACCCGCTCACCCATTTGCTCGGCTTGAGCAACCGGGGCACTGCCGGAGGCACGAATAACCAATGTACCGTCGGGCTCGGCGACCAAGGCATCCAGATGCAGGATATCACCGCTTAATTCGGCATAAGCAGCCAATGGCACCTGGCACGAACCACCCAAGACCCGAGATACCGCGCGCTCGGCCAACGAACACGCTGTGGCGGTTGGGCATGCCAGCGGCGCCAACCAATTAGCCAGTTCATGCCGTTCAGCCATAATTTCAATGCCCAGGGTACCTTGCCCGGCTGCCGGCAGGCTTTCCGCCGGTGTCAGGCAACAACGAATACGGTCATCTAATTTTAAACGCCGCAGCCCAACGGCAGCCAGGATAATGGCGCCATACTCGCCCCGATCGAGCTTGCCCAGGCGCGTATCCAAATTGCCACGCAATGGCTTGACGACCAAATGCGGGTAGGCGGCCCGAACCTGCGATTCGCGACGCAGGCTGGACGTCCCCACCACCGCGCCGGCGGGCATTTCGGCCAGACGGGCATACTCATTCGAAACAAAGGCATCAAGCGGATCGTCGCGTTCCAGAATCGTTGTTAGTGCAAAAGGATGGGTCAGGTCGACCGGGACATCTTTCAGTGAATGCACCGCCAAATCGGCGCGCCCGTCGAGCAACGCATTTTCCAGCTCTTTCACGAACAAGCCCTTGCCGCCCACTTTCGACAACGTACGATCAAGAATCTGATCTCCGCGTGTCGTCATTTCAAGCAGCGAAACGTCGCACGACGGGTAGCGTTGTTCCAGCAAGGTGCGTACATGTTCCGCCTGCCACAACGCCAGTCGGCTGGCACGGGTTGCTATAACAAGTTTTTCTGGTGTCGGCATAAGCATTACGAACCAAAGTATGAGGAAATCAACCAGCCCGCAATGCCCAGCACGGCCAAAATCAACAGCCCCTGCAACAAGGTTATACCCGGCCCCTTGCCATCTTTGTCGTGAGGTGATTTAAACAAGCCCATAAGACTTCCTTGCTCTTTGTAATTAATAATCAAAAAAGGCCCGCCCTTGGGCGAGCCTTTTGCCAAACTGCCACGCCGTTTATAGAACCGACTTCAGCAATTTACCCATTTCAGATGGGTCACGAGTCGTGCGAATACCGCACTCTTCCATGGCTTTGAGCTTGGCGTCGGCCGTATCGGCACCGCCGGAAATAAGCGCACCGGCATGGCCCATGCGTTTTCCCGGAGGCGCGGTAACGCCGGCAATAAAGCCCACAACCGGCTTCTTCATGTTGTCTTTGGCCCAAAGTGCCGCATCAACTTCATCAGGACCACCGATTTCACCAATCATGACGACTGCATCGGTATCGGGGTCTTCGTTGAACATTTTCAAAACGTCAACGTGCTTCAAACCATTGATGGGATCGCCGCCAATACCCACAGCAGTCGACTGGCCCAGGCCCAGTTCGGTTAGCTGAGCCACTGCTTCATATGTCAGTGTACCGGAACGGGAAACCACACCAATACGACCTTTACGTGAAATGTGTCCCGGCATAATGCCGATCTTCAATTCGTCGGGCGTAATCAGGCCGGGGCAGTTCGGGCCCAACAACAGGGTTTTCTTGTTCTCGGCACGCATGCGGTTGCGCACTTCCAGCATATCGCGAACCGGAATGCCTTCAGTAATGCAAACGACCAGGTCGAGGTCGGCATCAACCGCTTCCCAAATGGCGGCTGCAGCGCCTGCAGGCGGCACATAAATAACGGATACCGTTGCGCCAGTGGCTTCCTTGGCATCTTTAACCGTGCCAAAAATAGGCACGCCTTCGAACTCTTCCCCGGCTTTCTTCGGATGCACCCCGGCAACAAACGCATTCTTGCCATTGGCGTATTCACGGCACATACGGGTATGGAACTGACCCGTTTTACCTGTCATACCCTGGGTGATGACTTTTGTGTCCTTGTTGATCAAAATCGACATTTAAAAATCCTCGGCAAATTCTTATTTCGCGGCAGCGACAACTTTGGTTGCAGCTTCAGCCATGGTGTCAGCACTGATAATGGGCAGGCCCGATTCAGCCAGCAACTTCTTGCCCAACTCTTCGTTGGTTCCCTTCATGCGCACCACCAGTGGTACGTCGAGGTTCACCGCTTTGCAGGCTGCAATCACGCCCTCGGCAATTACGTCGCAACGCATAATGCCGCCGAAGATATTGACCAGAATGGCCTTCACTTCCTTGTTCTTGAGCATGATCTTGAAGGCTTCGGTTACCTTCTCGGCAGTGGCGCCACCACCAACGTCAAGGAAGTTGGCAGGTTCGCCGCCGAACAACTTGATGGTATCCATCGTAGCCATGGCCAAACCCGCACCATTCACAAGGCATCCAATATTACCTTCAAGCTGGATGTACGCGAGATCAAATTTGCTGGCTTCAACTTCTGCCGGATCCTCTTCGTCGAGGTCACGATAAGCCACCACTTCCGAATGACGGAACAAGGCGTTGGAGTCGAAGTTGAACTTGGCGTCGAGCGCAATGATATCGCCCGAACCGGTAAGAATAAGCGGATTGATTTCCGCCAGGGAGGCGTCGGTTTCCCAGTAGGCCTTGTACAGTTTCTGGAACTCGGCGGCTGCACGCGCAACCGATGCTTCGGGCACGCCAATACCGCGGGCCAGCTCAGCGGCTTCGGCTTCCGTTAATCCGGTTTTGGGGTCGACAAACACTTTCAGGATTGCGTCGGGATTCTTTTCAGCAACCTCTTCAATTTCCATCCCGCCTTCGTTGGACGCCATCACGCACACGCGCTGGGTCCCACGATCGGTAACGATGCCGACATAATATTCTTTCTTGATGTCGGCGCCTTCTTCAACCAGCAGACGACGCACCTTCTGGCCTTCGGCACCGGTTTGGTGGGTAATGAGCTGCATACCCAGAATTTCGGAAGCCAGTTGACGCACTTCGTCGATGGAACGGGCCAGCTTGACGCCGCCACCCTTGCCGCGACCGCCTGCGTGAATCTGGGCCTTTACAACCCAAACCGGACCGCCTAGTTTTTCAGCGGCAGCAACCGCTTCATCGACGGAAAATGCAGGAAACCCGCGCGGCACTGTCACGCCAAATTGCTTTAGCAGTTCCTTGCCTTGATACTCGTGAATTTTCATTTGTTACCTGTCAGAACGTGGAAAATAAATACTTGATTCAGGAATCGGAACCCTTTTCAGGCTCGATATACCATTCGGGATGAAACTTCTTTGTCATGGGGCTGTCGAGCCGTAAAGCATGACACCCCCCTAGCTGGAAAGGCTTTTTCTTCTGCGCTTCGGGAGATTTTTCCTTACGGCGACGCCCTGCCATTGTTTGCACTGCAACCGTAGGCAGCACATACGACATTTCGGTCATGTGCGTACAGCCGGCTGTGCGTCCAAAACGCGCTTTAACCGCATGGCGAAACCCTCGCAACAAATTCATGCCGACCAAATCGCCGTAATCGGGTGCAATGGAATAGCAATATTCATTGTAAGGCGCCGCGTCGTAAGCCGCCTGTGCCGCCGTAACCGTGAACTCTTCATTGAAAGTTACGCGCAAATGCATATGATGCACAGGTTGCCCCGCCTTATGAATCACCCCGCCATGCTTGGGAAAGTCGTACCCTTTGACATCAACGAGCTCGGCTTCGAGATCCCATTGGCCGTCTTCCCGCGCGAAAGCATCAACACGAATCGTACGTGTGTGCAGGTGCTCGCGATTTTGTTCGGAGTCTGGCAAAGGCATGAGAGGTGAAAATTAATAATGAAACTAAGGCGGTAAACTTTTCAAGTATAACGTACCCAACCGCAACAGGTACAACCGAAGGTTTGTACATTTACGACGCAAGTCTTGGACATTTTGACTTCCCGGCTAAGTTGGCACGCATTTGTATGTTGCAGCGCAGCTATCCACCGCCGGACTCAAAGTCGTCCAGATCACCCAGGATTTTACTCACGATGGCGGCAGGAAAGCCTCTTGATGCCATGAAACGAATTTGGCGCGCTTTTTCCTTTGCAGAAGCCGGTGGCACACCAAATTTTTTTTCCCATACCGCTTTCGCGCGCTCAAGCTCGGTACTGGCCAGTTCATTACGAATGGATTCAAGCTGCCCCGGCTCCAGGCCATGCTGGCGCAACTCGTACATAACCGCAGCCGTGCCCTTTCCCGGCGCCCTGCGATTCACCAGACTTTGCGCAAAACGCTCGTTCGACAACCAATTGCCCTGCTCGAGCGCATCGAGCACTTGATCAAGCTCGGCAGGATTGTCTTGGCTGGCATGGGGCGCGAGCTTTCGAGCCAGCTCGCTACGAGAGTGTTCGCGCCGCGACAAATAGCCAATGGCGCGCGCCTTTAGCGACGGGCCGGGTTTTGAAGCGCCGCCGGCTTCCGTAAAAAAATCGGCCTGGGAAGAGCGCCCGGCCCGCGCAGATTCACCCGATTGACTGGAAACATGCCGTTTTCCCATTGCCGCTCTCTGGTACCGCGTTAAGGCAGGTCGGCCTCGGCACCTTCCGTATCGCCACTGGGGGAATCCCCCGACTCGTTGTAGGCCTTGGACTGGGCGCGCGAAACAATACCCAGTTGTTCTCGCACACGGTTCTCGATCTCGAAGGCCATTTCCGGATGTTCTTTGAGGTATTCGCGAACATTGTCTTTGCCCTGGCCGATGCGCGTACCGTTATAGCTGAACCACGCACCCGCCTTGTCGACAATACCCGCCTGCACACCCAGGTCGATGATCTCGCCTTCCCGCGAAATACCTGCGCCGTACATGATGTCGAACTCAGCCTGCTTGAACGGCGGCGCTATCTTGTTCTTGACGACTTTCACGCGGGTTTCGTTGCCAACGACTTCGTCGCCCTTCTTAATGGAACCGGTACGGCGGATATCCAGGCGCACGGAAGAATAAAACTTCAGGGCATTCCCGCCGGTGGTGGTTTCGGGGTTGCCAAACATAACGCCGATTTTCATGCGAATCTGGTTAATGAAAATAACCATGCAATTGGCGCGCTTGATATTAGCGGTAAGCTTACGCAACGCCTGGCTCATGAGGCGGGCCTGCAACCCTGGCAGGGAATCGCCCATGTCGCCTTCAATTTCCGCCTTGGGAACCAGTGCGGCCACCGAGTCGATGACCACCAGATCAACAGAGCCGGAACGCACCAGGGCATCGGTAATTTCCAATGCCTGCTCACCCGTGTCGGGCTGTGAAATAAGCAAGTCGGCCAAATTAACGCCCAGGCGGTTGGCGTACTGAACGTCGAGCGCGTGCTCGGCATCGACGAACGCACACGTGCCACCGACTTTTTGCATTTCGGCAATGACCTGCAAGGTGAGCGTGGTTTTACCAGACGATTCAGGTCCGTATACTTCAACAACACGACCGCGAGGCAACCCACCAACGCCCAACGCGATGTCGAGCCCAAGCGAACCGGTGGAAACGACCTGGATGTCGTGTTCGACCTGGTTGTCGCCATAGCGCATGACCGACCCTTTACCGAACTGCTTTTCAATTTGCGATAAGGCTGCGGCCAGTGCCTTGGCCCGTTCGGCGGAAGCGGCTTTGCTTTGTTTGGCGTCCATGTAGTTTCCTTGGCAAAAAAGTGAATTATTGCATTAAATTATACTGTATAAAAAAACAGATAAAGCAAGTTAATTATCTTCAGCCGATACTATGCCGTTTTCGCTTTGCGCTTACAATCGCCAACCGGATGAAAAAGTCTGCCTGTTCACTTCAGGCAAGGTCTCAGGTTAAGGTAAAGTGAGTTGTCGCGGTCACCCGCCCGGCAATCAAACCAAGGCCGGGGCCAGCAGCAGATGAATCGAAAAAGACGCCTTGAAATATTATCATGTAATTTATTAAGTTAATAACGTAAATAATTGAATCTAAATAATATTCAGGTATTTATTTCGTCACTCAACTATATTTAATGCAATTTATTAAAAAGATACTGTATGTGGTTTAAAAATATAAAGATTTTCAGACTTTCAAGTAATTTTGGCCTGGCGGCTGAAGCCATTGAAAGGCAACTGGAAAAAGCACGCTTCACGCCGGGCAGCAGCCTTGATATGGTGAGCATGGGCTGGGTGGCACCCACCGATGAAGGCGGGCTGGTTCACTCGCTGAACGGTCAGTATCTGATTAGCCTGCGCGTGGATAAAAAACTGTTGCCCGCTTCGGTGATTAACCAGGTTGCGCGGGCACGCGCTGCAGAAATCGAAGAGCAGCAAGGGTACAAGCCCGGACGCAAGCAAATGAAGGAAATCAAAGAGCGGGTTACAGAAGAACTAATGCCCAAAGCCTTCAGCGTGCATCGCGACACACGCGTGTGGATCGATACCCGAAACCACTGGCTGGCAATCGACGCCGCAGCGGGCGCTAAGGCCGATGAAGTCATTGGCATGCTGGCCAAGGCATTTGACCCCTTCCCGGCAGCGCCCCTGTACACCGAAATTTCACCGGCTTCAGCCATGACGCAATGGCTGCTGGAGAACGACGGCCCTGGCCCCTTCACAATTGACCAGGACACAGAATTAAGGTCAACCAGCGAAAACCGAGCCACTGTGCGCTATGTCCGGCACAGCATCGAAACCGACGAAGTACGCAAACACGTTCAGAACGGCAAACAATGCACCCGGTTGGCCATGACGTGGGCCGATCGCATTTCCTTCGTACTGACCGACGCCCTGGACATAAAGCGAATCTCCCCGCTCGACGTCCTTAAAGAAAACCAGGAAGCGTTAAGCACAGCCGACGCCGATGCATTCAACACCGACTTCGCTTTAATGACCGGCGAATTGGGCAAGATGTTGAACGGCCTGGTTGATGCGCTGGGCGGCGAAAAACAGGTTTAGTCGATACCGTGGAAAACGCTGTCGTCGGGGCCGATATGCGTGGGCGGGCTCCAGGTAACGTCGCGCAATGAGTGCTGCACCAGTGTTTCCACGCCCAACAGCACGGCAAAAATCGCCATCCTGACGGGAATGCCGTTGTCGGTCTGGCGGAAAATAGCCAGGCGGGAATCATCGTTCAGATCGACGTTCAAATCATTCGCACCTTCACGGCTATCGCGCGGCAGCGGGTGCATCACGATAACATCGGGCCCGCAACACTGGTCTACCAAGGCTTTATTCACCTGGAAATCGGCCGTATAACCTTCCAGGTCTTCGCCCGAGAACCGCTCTTTCTGAACCCGGGTGGCATAAATGACGTCGACGCCCACCAACCCCTCATTCAGCGAAGGTGTTTGCTCGACAACGTGGTCTGTACCCTGCGTGACCTTATCTATAATGCCCTGGGGCATTTCCAGCCCGCGCGGCGCAATAAGCGTGAATTTCAAGCCCTTGTACAAAGCCAGCAACTTAATAAGCGAGTGCACTGTGCGACCGTACTTGAGATCCCCCACCACTGCAATATGGGCGCCATCCATTAGCTTGCCCAAGCGCGAAAATTCCGTCAGGATCGTGTAGAGATCCAATAAAGCCTGACTGGGATGCTCGCCGGGGCCGTCACCGCCATTCACGACCGGGATATTGGTGGCTTGCGCAAATTCGGCTACCGAACCTTGCTCAGGATGGCGAATCACCATGGCATCGACATACCCGCTCATGACCCGGCTCGTATCGTAAATAGACTCGCCTTTGGCCATCGATGAAAACGTAAAACCGGTGGTGTCGCACACCGACCCGCCCAAACGACAAAACGCCGCGCCGAAACTGACCCGGGTTCGCGTGCTTGCCTCAAAGAACAAATTGCCCAGCACCGCCCCTTCCAGTACACGGGACACTTTATGGCGGCGCGCAATGGGCTGCATTAAATCGGCAATGCGGAACAATTCCTCAACTGATTCACGCGTGAACTGATCCACAGACAACAACTGATGCTTGCCTTCCACCGCAATGCGATCGCGCAAAGGGCCGAACTGTGCGCTTTGCGCATATTTACGCATCAAGGATTCATTTTCGACAATTTCCGTGACGAAACGCCCTACCACTTCCGGCATGGAACGCGCTTCTTGAGACCCTTCCGGCAACAGCCATGTATCGAGCGCGCGGCGTTTCACTCCGATACGCGCAGCAAAAACGTCGCGTGTTAAGTTCAAACGACGCATTGCATCGCGCAGAAAAACCTGTTGAGAAACCGACATGGCCGCCCCTTTTTAATATGAATATACGCAAAGCGTATATTTTATTTTCTTGCGAGACGGATTTCGACTGTTTTTTACATCTTTGGAAAAAAACAACGCCGGGCCGCTTTCGCGGTCCCGGCGTTCGTATTACTTGCCGCAATCGAAATTAATTCGTTGTTGCAGCAGGCGTCAGTTGTGCAGGCGCGGCCCCGTTTTCGGTTTCTTGAGCGCCTGCAATAGCCCGCGCGGCGGCGGTTGCATTGGCTTCACTACCCACACCGAATACCAGCTGATCAGTGGATACCTGAGTGGTGTAACCCGGTGCAGCCAACATGGTGCTTCCAACCACCAATGCCAAACGCTTGTTCGGATTGGCTTGGGTAATATTCTCGACTTTTTTGCGTCCCAGTTCAGACAACCCCAGGGCAAGCAAGCCATCGCCCTGACGACTTGTGCCTGCACGTACATCAACCAGATCTTCGCGTGTGATCACGGGCTGCGGATTAATGTAGAGCATGCCCGACTGAATTTGAACACCACGCCAACCAGCCTGCTCTTCCGTATCGGCCAGGAACACAGCCACGGGCGCGCCCTGACGTGCCGCCTGCAAAGCTTCCTGCTCTTGTGACGCTGTGGAGCCCGGTTGCGGCGCAGTTGTAGAGGGCGCTGTAGACGATTCAGTCGAAGTGGTGTCGCCCGGCATCGTTTGGCACGCAGCCAACGCCAGCAAACTTAAAGGCAAGACAAGCCGACCCAATTTTTGTACGGTTTTCATGTTACCCCTTCTTTTGTTGATGCTTGACCGTAAATTTTACCAGTTCGACCAGTATATAATTGGCGCTGAACTTAAAAGTTAACCATTAAATAATTTGCTACAAATTAATTCTGGAGTCCTTAGCATGGCACACGACACCCCAAAATTCTCTCCTGGCCTGGTCACCGCCATTGTCGCCCTTATTTGGGTTGCAGTGTTTGCCGGATTCATCGTTGTCGGCATGGAAGGCGTTGCCCAACAAGCAGCCATGCTTGGTAATTAATATCGCATTGCTTTTTTACCAGCCCATGTTTATGCCATAATATCGGGCTTCGTGCCCCTCTAGCTCATGCTTGGTTAGAGCAGCGGACTCATAATCCGTTGGTGCCGTGTTCGACTCACGGGGGGGGCACCAATATCTACGCGGGTTTCCGGAAATTTGGCAGCCCACATTTTTGTGCCAATGAGACGGTCTTATGAGACGCGTCACATATCCAGTGGTTTGAGCCCGGGCTCTACCCCATAAAAGGGGGATAGGCACTCATCAAACACGGTT